>Ga0255756_1000335_pt1 | contig 57619 bp, 59 predicted proteins | sample 011ome_20_FD_179956 | JGI IMG/M metagenome (GOLD analysis project Ga0255756, IMG submission 179956) | Coastal salt marsh microbial communities from the Groves Creek Marsh, Skidaway Island, Georgia - 011509CT metaG (version 2) | ecosystem: Environmental > Aquatic > Marine > Intertidal zone > Salt... | reverse complement strand
CATTCAAGACCGGCGTTCGTGTACTTTGAATGCGGGGGGGCTGTCAACAAATGCGAGGCCCCGCACCCTGGCTAAACGAGATTCACGCGATGAACGGTTATACCGAATCAAGGAGTGTGACATATTGATTATGAGGTGGGCAGAGCCATCGGATGAACAAGAAGAGTCTTGACGTTCGCCTTGTGAACGCTCTACAGTTCCCCTTGTGAACGCGCAATGTTCATCGGGTGAACAATCATCTCGTGCGCGGCGGATTAGGACTTCCTGGCAGATATCTCAGATATGGCGAACGGCGGCAGTAAAATCGGCGAAAACAACGATCCCAATGTGATCACGCTGGGCGTCCTCAGCGCGATCGAGAAAGATGACAGGGCGACGCAGCGTGCGATTTCGCAGGATCTAGGTATTGCCCTCGGGTTGGCGAACGCCTACCTGAAACGCTGCGTAAAAAAGGGTTTTATCAAGGTCCAGCATATCCCGGCGAACCGCTACGCCTATTATCTCACCCCACAGGGCTTTGCAGAGAAAAGCCGGTTGACCGCCGACTATCTGTCGATGTCGTTCAATTTTTTCCGTTCATCGCGTGAACAGTGTGCTGTGCTGTTTGCCACTTGCGAAGAGAAGCGGTGGACCCGTGTCGCCTTGGCAGGGTGCGGCGATCTCGCTGAAATATTTACTTTGTGTCGTCGTGAAGGTTCCGATGTGGAAATCGTCGGCATTATTGACACGTCGGCCGATGGTGATGCGCCCGAGAGGTTTGCCGGTCTGCCTGTCGTGCGCCGTTTGACCGACCTGACAAAGGTGCATGCCGTTGTTGTGACCGATATCCAGAACGGTCAGCGGGTTTTCGATGTCCTAAGCAAGGCAATCCCGCCCGAACGGGTTCTCACCGCACCGATGCTCAAGGTCTCGCGCACGCCGCCGGTGTTGACAGATGACTGAACGGGCAACCTGTATAACTCCAGCGGAATCACGAGGGGGCGATGCAACTTCTCTCCGCTGGTTCGTCGCCAAGACGCATCCGAACGGCGAGCAAAAAGCGTTGTTCCATCTCGAGCGCCAGGGGTTCAATGTTTACCTGCCGCGCTATCTGAGGCGGGTCAGTCATGCGCGCAGGGTCAGTTGGCAGCCGCGGCCGCTCTTTCCGACATATCTTTTCGTCGCGATGAGTGGCCCCGATCAAAGGTGGCGCGCGATAAACTCGACGGTAGGCGTCGCGCATCTGATCTGCGATGAGCGAGGACCGGTGCCGGTACCCGAGGGGATCGTTGCTGCGCTTCAAAACGAAGAAGACGATCGCGGTCTGGTAATGACCGGCCGAAAGGTGCCATTCGAAAAAGGCGCCGAAGTTCAGATCATGTCCGGCGCATTCGCCGATCATATCGGGAGCTTCTACGGTGCGACGGACGATAAGAGGGTTGTAATCCTGCTGGACCTCATGGGTCGACAGGTAAGAACCAAAGTAAATCTGGACGCCATCAGCGCTCACGCGTGACGTCCTGGCCTCAGTGTGGGGGCTGGCATAAACCGACAGCCCGGGCGGAGTGATTCACCCGGGGTGCGGTAGCGTGGAAAATTTTGATCACTGGAGGTGTGATTTTCTCTATCTCGAAAATCCTGGTCCGGCCAGTCGCCTTCGCGACCGGTGCGGCGAATCATTCAAATAGCAAGAGCATCTTATGTTAGACGGCGCATCAATACTGATTACAGGGGGTACCGGATCGTTCGGTCACCGGTTTGTTAAGACGGTACTCGACCGATATGCGCCGCGCCGCCTTATCGTGTTCAGCCGCGATGAAATGAAACAGTATGAGATGGAACAGATATTTCCCGAAGCTGAGTTCGCGGCGATGCGCTACTTTATCGGTGATGTCCGCAATTCGGATCGTCTCGAAATGGCGATGCGAGATGTCGATTATGTCATCCATGCCGCCGCGCTGAAACATGTCACAGCGGCGGAATACAATCCGTTCGAATGCGTTCAGACAAACATTCACGGCGCTGAAAACGTCGTTAACGCCGCCATACGGAACAACGTCAGGGGAGTAATCGCCCTCAGCACTGACAAGGCTGCCAACCCAGTGAATTTGTACGGGGCGACGAAACTGGCATCGGACAAAATATTCGTTGCCGGTAATCATCTAAGCGGCCGGTCGAAGACCCGGTTCTCGGTCGTCCGTTACGGGAACGTGCTCGGCAGCCGGGGCAGTGTCATCCCGTTCTTCAGTAAACTGCTCGCAGCGAACACCCCGCATCTCCCTATCACAGACAAGCGGATGACACGGTTCTGGATTACCCTCCAACAAGGTGTTGATTTTGTATTGTCGAGTATCGAGATGATGCAGGGGGGCGAAATATTCGTCCCGAAAATCCCGAGTATGCGCATCATTGATCTAGCAGCCTGTATGGCGCCGGGTCTTCCGCTGAAAGATATCGGCATCCGGCCGGGCGAGAAGCTTCACGAAGTGATGATTACCGAGGATGATTCACGGAACACACTTGAGCTTCCGGATCGTTACATCATTGAACCATCGTTCAACTGGTGGTCCAGTTCCCGGAAACAAAACGAGCAGGGTGTGCCCGTCCCGGACGGATACCGCTATGCAAGTGACACAAACCCGGAATGGATCGGCCCCGATGAAATGCGAAATCTGCTCGACGACCTGCAGACATGAAGTAATCGAATTTATACTGCTCCGAAAACCGACATTTGATGAACAGCAACAAAATACTTCCCTATAGTCGCCAGACGGTCAGCGATTCCGACGTCGAAGCTGTAATAGAGGTTCTGCGATCCGACTGGCTGACCCAGGGGCCGACCGTCGATCGCTTCGAAGCCACGATCGCCGATGCGGTCGGTGCGCGGGAGGTGGTCGCCGTTTCAAATGGCACTGCGGCATTGCATGTGGCGGCGATCGCGGCGGGTCTTGGGCCGGGCAAGCGCCTATGGACATCCCCGAATACATTTGTGGCCTCGGCCAACTGTGCCCTCTACTGCGGCGCCGAGGTCGACTTTGTCGACATCGATCCGCAGGACGGAAACATGTCCATGGAGCGTCTCGCAGAAAAACTCGAGAGGGCTGAACGTGCCCGGGCATTGCCTGATGTTGTCGTGCCCGTTCATTTCGGCGGCCAGGCCTGCGACATGGAGACGCTGGATGTCCTGAAGCAGAAATACGGTTTCATGGTTATCGAGGATGCATGTCATGCGATTGGCGGCAGTGACCGCGCCGGCAGGCCTGTAGGGCGTTGCGATGTGTCCGATATGGCGGCATTCAGTTTTCATCCGGTCAAAATCGTGACGACCGGCGAGGGCGGTGCCGTCTGTACCAACGACCCGGATCTCGCGGCGCGCCTGCGCCTCGCCCGCAGTCATGGGATAACGCGAGATCCCGACCTGATTGATGGTGATCTGGACGGCCCATGGGCGTATCGACAGATAGATGTCGGGTATAATTACCGCCTGACCGATCTTCAGGCCGCGCTCGGTATCAGTCAGTTGAGCCGCCTGGGGGAGTTTGTCGGACGCCGCAATGCCTTTGCGCGAAGGTATGATACGCTTCTTGAGAAACTTCCGGTAACCCCGCTATCGGTTCATTGCGATGCGGTATCAGCCTATCACCTGTATGTTGTGCGCATTGATGAACATGCTGCCGGCCTGACGCGTAGGCAGCTATTCGAGGCGTTGGCAGACCGGGGAATCCGATGTCAGGTTCATTATATTCCGGTCCATCTCCAGCCGGTCTATCAGCGGCTCGGATTCAGGCCCGGCGACTTCCCGGCGGCAGAAGATTACTATGCTGAAGCCATTTCGTTGCCGCTCTTCCCCTCGATGACTGAATCCGATCAGGATCGTGTCGTTGATGAACTGCAAAATATTTTTCTCAGAAAAGGATAGCGAATTCAGGTGTCAAAGATTGAGGTGCCACTGTTCGAGCCGGATCTGACCGAGGCCGATAAGCAGGCCATTCGCGATGTTTTGGATAGCGGTTGGATTACGATGGGCCCGAAGGTGGCTGCGTTTGAGGAACGCTTTGCTTCCTATGTCGGTGCATCACACGCGATAGCGGTGAATTCCTGCACGGCCGCGCTTCACCTGGCGAACGTTGCGCTGGATTTGGGGCCGGGGGATGAGGTTATCGTTCCTTCCCTTACATTCGCTGCGACGGCAAATGCTGTCGCTATGACGGGCGCTACTGCTGTTTTCGCTGATGTCCGGAGCGACGATGACTGGACGATCGATCCAGACGCAATAGAGGCATGTATCACGCCCAAGACGCGGGCTGTTGTCGTTATGCACTACGCCGGATATGCGTGCGATATGTACAGGATAGGGGAGATTTGCGATAGTGCTGATATCGCCCTTGTGGAAGACGCAGCCCACGGGCTTACCGGGTCTTTAGACGGTCGCCACCTCGGAACTTTCGGTCGGCTGGGTTGCTACAGCTTCTTTTCTAACAAGGTGATGACGACGGCAGAGGGGGGCATGCTCGTCACCGATGACACCAATCTTGCCGACCGCGCTCGCCGCATGCGTTCGCACGGACAGTCCAAGACAGCGATTGACCGAATGAACGGTGCGCTCGGATACGATATTGAGGAAGCCGGGTATAACTATCGTCTAGATGATATCCGCGCAGCTTTGGGGCTTAGTCAAATGAAGAGACTGGACCAAAATCTGTCTTGCCGCCGGAAATTGGTCGAACGATACCGTGAGCGGCTGGACTCCACCAACTGCGTGCGGTTTCCCAGGTTCGGAGGGCGCGGTAAGCCCGCCCATTACATTCTGCCGATCATGATCGAGGGAGGTGACCGCGACGACATCCGCCGTCGCATGGCGGAACGGGGAATCCAAACCAGCCTCCACTACCCACCGGTGCATCTCTTCGCTCATTATCGCGGCCTCGGGATATCGTTGCCGAATACCGAACGGATTGCCCAAAGCACAATTACCTTGCCGCTCTATCCCACGATGACTATCGAACAGGTTGATCGTGTCGTGTCGGAGCTGGAACATGCCCTCCAAGCTGGCTGATTTGCGTTTTGTCGTCGATGCGACTGTGGAAAGCGGCTTCGGGCACGTGGCGCGCTGTCTCAAGCTTGTGGAACTCGTCAGCGCCGTCGGGCAGCGAAAGGAAATTCTGTTTCAGGGAACGTTCTCGGCTGGCGCTCGCGGAAGGGTGTCGGCGGCGCTTGGCGAAGACCGGATTATGACCCCTGACGCGCCGATACAAGCGACGGTATCAGTGATCGACCGGATGAGCGATGCGGTCGATATAAATGCCTGGGATCAAGCTCTAACTGAGCGTATCGCATGCAGCAGCGGACGCACGATCGCGATTTTTTCCGGTGACAAACCGCCGCGCATGCCGCCTGACGTGATTGCCCTAGGGTATCAACCGATCGACGGGGATGCTCCTGAAGGCTGGCTATGGAGCCTGGACTATGCGCCGGTCGGATCGGATTTCGTCACCCTTCCGAACGGGATGGAACGATGGCCTGAAGCGGGTCGTTTACTGATCGCTATGGGTGGATCGGCTGAGACGACGGGCATCACTGAAGCAATGACCGGAGCGCTGCGGACGCCTGTTGTCGAGAATATAGACGTATTAATGTCGCCATTGTCGGTCGGTTCAGCCGAAGTCCGGGCAAGTTTTGATTCACCTCGGGTTAATTGGCTTTCGCAGGTTGAGGATATTCGTCCCCTGCTGATGGGTGCACATGTAGTCTTAACCAGCTACGGCAACCTAGGCTTTGAGGCGCTGGCGCTCGGGTGTCCGGTTTGCTTCCTTGCACAGAAGCCCTTCCAGGAACGCATGGCGGAGCGCATGGCTGCCCGTGGCGTCGCGACGAATGCCGGCATCTCCGGAGTGACACACACCGATGCGATTGTTTCTACGCTCTCGCATACATTCGCCCGCGCGGACGAGCTGTCGCGCAATGCCCTTCAGCTTATCGATGGCAGGGGGCTGGACCGCATCCGGGACATTATTCTGAGAGAGTTTGAAATTGGTTGAGAATCGTGCACGCAAGGTGATGTGCATTGTCGCGCACCCCGACGATGAAGCCCTGGGAGTTGGGGGGACATTGATTCGTCATGTTCATGCGGGTGATCAGGTCGAGTGCATAATCTTGTCCGAAGGAGAGGACGCGAAGGCTGACCTGAATAAGAGAGACCCCGAGCGCAGAAATAAAGCAACGATGTGGGCACACCGGGCCGGCTGCGTGGTCCGCGCCTTTTACGATTTCCCCGACCAGCGTTTTGATACGATTCCGATGGTCGACATCGTTGCAGCTATACAGCCAGAGATCGATTCATTTTGCCCGGACATAATCTACACTCACCATCCTTGGGATCTAAATCACGATCATCGCATCACTTGCCAGGCGGTTCTCGTGGCGATTCGGCCAATGCGGTTTGAAGGCAGCTTGCCAAATGTATATGCCTTCGAGACTCCATCAAGCACGGATCAGGCGCCCAACGTCGATCCGTTTATATTTCAACCAAACCACTACGTGGTGTTGGATGATGTGATGGAGGACAAAATGGACGCGCTGGAGGTCTATGCCAACGAATTGGGGGAAGCCCCTCATCCGCGTTCTCGGGAGAGTATCCGTGCGCTCGCTACCAAACGTGGGGCGGAGTGTGGTGCTTTTTCGGCTGAGGCTTTCGTGCTTGTCCGCAGTATCTGGTCGTGACAAGCGTGCCAATGGATGATCCAGTCCCAACCGCTGCAACCGATGCCCAGCTCTGGTGGACCGGTTCCCGGCAGATTAATGTGTTCGTCGATAACGAAAGCTGGATAATTCCCTACGCCAAGGAGTTCGTCTCGGAGATTAATCGCGGGCGGGACGTGGCCATATTTTACCGAGACTACGAGAGCGCTGATAAGGCCGATCTCGCATTTTATCTGGGCTGTATTCGACTGACCCCTGATACGGTATTGCGCCGACACCGTCATAATCTCGTTCCGCATGCCAGCCCTTTGCCGAAAGGGAGGGGTTTTGCCCCCGTTTGGTGGCAAGTCCTGGAAGGGGCGCAATCAATACCAATCTGCCTTTTTGAGGCAGTTGCGGCCGTAGACGCCGGACCGATCTATCTTGAGGATCAATTCCAGCTGGAGGGGCACGAACTGCACGATGAAATACGCGCGCTGCAGGGGAAAGCGGCGGTTGATATATGTCTTCGTTACCTGTGTGCGCCCTTGCCCCCGCCCGGCAGGCCGCAAAGCGGAGAGCCGACCTTTTACCCCCGTCGCTCGCGCGAACACGATCAGCTAGACCCTGAGATGACGATTGCCCGACAATTTGATCTCCTGCGCGTTCTCGACAGCAATAACTACCCTGCCTATTTCGATTATCGCGGCCATCGCTATCTAATTCGAATTGAGAAGGACGAAAGCACTGAATGTCGGCCTGAAGCATGAGCACCGGGGTCGTGGCGATGTTGCAGGCTCGAATGGGATCGAAGCGTTTGCCCGGGAAGGTGCTGAAACCCATTGGTGCCAAGCCAATGATTGAGCAGATAATCGCCCGGGTGCGGCGCTCCAAGATTTGCGACGAGCTTTTCGTTTTGACAACATCATCTCCTGATGACGATTCTCTTGCCCACCTGTGCGAGGAACTCGGTGTTAAGACAATCCGTGGAAGCCAAGAAGACGTGCTCAGTCGCTATGTGACAGCACTCGATCATACGGAAGCGGGAGTGATAGTTCGATTGACGGGTGACAACCCTTTTGTCGATGGGTCTCTAGTGGATTATTTACTCGCGGCTTTTCTCGGCAGACGACGACGCGCCGACTATGCCAACAACATCGAAAACTCCGGTTTTCCCTATGGCCTATCTGCCGAAATTATTTGCCGCAGTGCGTTACTGGACGCCGATGAGCACGGATTTACTCGGGAGGACCGAGAGCATGTGACCCACTACGTAAGAACCCGCCCTGATCATTACCGGCTCCAGACGATTTGCGCGCCGGGAAATTTCAACGTTGAATCCCTGACCATCGACACGAAGGAACAATATGAAAATGTGTCGGCTTTGTTTCAGCGGATGGATTCTCGCGATCCGAACTTCACATTTTACGATCTAATTGACGACCACACCGGGAACGGCAGGAAGAAATGACCGATCACGCATTCGAAATTCTGGGAAGGCCGATCGGCGCCGGGCACCCGGCATATATTGTCGCCGAAGTAGGGATAAACCATGGCGGTGACGTGGAGCTTGCCAAGCGACAGATCTCGGCGGCGGCGGAATCGGGGGCCGACGCGGTCAAACTACAGACCTTTCGGCCAGAACTTTTTATATCTCGGTCGTCGCCATATTACTCGATATTCGAAGAAACTGCGCTCTCTGAACGGGACATATCCGCCCTGCACCTTTACGCCAATGAGCACAAAATCGTTTTATTTTCTGCTGTCTTTGACGCTCCCAGTGCGGCGCTTTGGCACTCGTTGGAAGCGCCTGCCTATAAGATCGCGTCAGGCGATCTGACGCATCTGCCACTGATTCGCGTGGTCGCGGGCTTCGGCAAACCGATGCTCGTGTCGACGGGATGTGGCGACATCGATGAAATTGCCCGCGCAATTGATGCGATACGTGAAACCAACCCCCTAACACCCATCGCGCTTTTCCACTGTGTTTCCAAATACCCGACAGAACCGAGGGATACCAACCTTGCCGTCATGTCGATGTTGCGTGAGCGATTCCACGTCCCGACTGGATTTTCAGACCACACCGAGGGCTTTACGGTACCCGTTGCCGCCGTGTCGCTGGGTGCGGAACTGATCGAAAAGCACTTTACGCACGACCGTCAGGCGAGTGGTCCGGATCATGCGCTTTCGTTGGATCCGGAGGGCTTCGCCACGATGGTTAAAATGATCCGGGAGGCAGAGGTCGCGATTGGCAGTCCCGCGAAGACTTTGGTCGAGGGCAGCGATATGCGGAGCGCAATTCGTCGCAGCGTGACGGCTTTTGTAGACATTCCCGCTGGCAGTCTGATTGAGCCTGGCATGCTGGCGGTCAAGCGCCCGGGGACCGGAATATCGCCCGATGGAATCGATAGGATCATCGGTCGGCGCACAAGGCGTGACCTGGCGACAGATGAAACAATGGTCTGGGACGACATTGCGGAATAGCGCCAATGGTTGATCTGGCTATCTTGGAGTATGGCGTCGGCAATCTCGGGTCGGTCCTGCATGCTTGCCGGCGGGCAGGATGTGAACCCAATATTGTGAGCAACCGTTCTGAGCTCGAAGGTATGTCGCCCAGCCATATTCTCCTGCCGGGTGTGGGTGCGATTGGCGAGGCACTTTCCCATCTCCGGAGCAGAGACCTTGAGGCGCCCCTGATCCACTTTGCACAGCAGGAAAAGGTTCCGATTCTTGCGATCTGCGTTGGTATGCAGATGCTTGCGGAGTCCTGCAACGAATTTGGCGATCATCGCGGTCTTGGACTGATTCCGGGAGCCACCACGGCCCGAATCGCCATGAAGGGCAGCGGTGTCCGTCTGCCGCACATGGGCTGGAACGATATCGATGTCGCTGGCGATCATCATGGCCTCCTAACTGGTCTGGAGACCGAGCATTTCTACTTCCTGCACAGCTTTGCTATGACCTGTGGCCCGGAAAATCGTGTCGCGACTACTGACTATCACGGCTCCATCACCGCCGCAGTGCGCAACAGGAATGTCTTCGGTGTGCAATTCCATCCTGAGAAAAGTAACCAGGCCGGCGCCCGCCTGATCGCGAACTTTTTTGCGCTCGGCAGTGGATAGAGAATGCTGAAGCGTCGTCTGATACCTGTGCTTTTTCTGAGGGATGGTCTGATGGTGCGGTCGGAAGATTTTTCGACCTATAGTGTCTTCGGTCATCCGGTGAGTTTGGTTGGACGGCTGAATGACTGGGATGTTGATGAGGTTATTATTCTGGATATCAGCGACGAGCCGAATTCGTTTGGTATCAACCGCGACGATCACAAGCTCAAGGGGGCAAAGAACCTGTTCGAGTTCGCGGAAAATGTGGCTGCAACCTGCTCTATGCCTTTGACTATGGGCGGACATATCCAAACGCTCGACGATATCCGCAGCCGGATAATGCACGGTGCGGACAAGGTCTCGCTCGACAGCGCACTGTACGAAACGCCAGAACTCGCAGCTCGCGCGGCTCGTATTTTTGGTGCGCAAGCGATTGTCGGGTGCATAGATTACAGGGAGACTGAGGACGGCCCAATTGTTTTCCGGAACCGGGCGAAGGACAGCACTGGTGAGACCGCGATTGCGATGGCAAGACGTGCAGAAGATCTCGGGTGCGGGGAAATCCTTCTTCATGGGGTGAGCCGGGACGGAAAAGCGCGCGGTTATGATACAGAGACTATTCAGGCGGTCGTCGAGGCGGTCGAGATACCTGTCATCGCCTGCGGCGGCGCCGGACACAACTCGCATTTTGACAAGTGTCTGGAAGAGACCGACGTTTCCGCCGTAGCTGCAGGAAATATTTTTCAATTTACTGAAAGCGCCTATCCCCGAGCCAAACAGTATCTAAGAACTCGAAGGCCAGATCTCAGATAACACTTAAGCGAATGGATGTGCAGGACTAATACTGTCAAATGAGTATGAAAATTAAAGTACCACCTATCCGCTACTGTTCACGGTGCGTCTATCCGTCGGCGTCAGCGATCCCGCTGACTTTCAATGAGGACGGTATTTGCAGCGGTTGCCGCAGCAGCATGCAAAAAACGGAAATTGACTGGGACGAACGATTAGAATGGCTGCTGGAAGAAGTAGAACCTTACCGCAAGTCCTCAGGCTACGAGTGCATTGTCGGGGTATCCGGTGGCAAGGACAGCTATTATCAAGTCCACTTTGTTAAGGAGAAACTCGGTCTTAATCCGTTGTTGGTCACCTATAACGGCAACAATTACCTGGATCAGGGTTGGAAAAACCTGATGAGAATGAAAGAAGTATTCAACACCGATCATCTGATAATCTCTCCCGGTACAGACACTCTTGTCCGAATGAATCGCCTTTGCTTTCGCATGATGGGCGATATGAACTGGCAGAATCATGCCGGCATTGCGACAATTCCGATGAAGATGGGCGTACAGTTGAACATCCCACTGGTCTTCTGGGGAGAACACGGCTGGACAGATCTGGGCGGCATGCACTCTATGCACGACATTGTCGAATTCACGGCCCGTTACCGCAAGGACCAAATGCTGCGCGGCTACGATTGGTACGACATGCTCGGAGACGAAGAGGATCAAGTCAGTGAAAACCAGCTTGAATGGTGCAAGTATCCAACTGATGAAGAAATCGACCGCGTTGGGTTGCGGGGCATTTTCATCGCTAACTATGATCCCTGGGATGCAAACGCACATACCAAGCTCGTGATGGACAAATACGGTTGGAAACCGTCACCGGTGCCCTTCGAACGCACATACCGTCGGATGTCGAATCTCGATGATAGGTATGAAAACGGTATTCACGATTATCTGAAATTCGTGAAGTTTGGCTATGGCCGTGCATCTGACCATGCCTGCAAGGACATCCGCTCCGGCTATATGTCACGTGACGAAGGTATCGAAATGGTCCGTAAATACGACCATGTCCGATCGTCTGATCTGCAGATATGGCTGGACTATGTCGACCGCGACGAAGAATGGTTCGACAACATCTGCGATGGGTTCCGGGATCCCCGTGTCTGGACCAGAATCGACGGTAGCTGGTACAAGCAGAACATATGGGACGAAGAGCCCGGTCTGACGGAATTATGACTTCGTTTGCCAAGGTACTGGTCACCGGTGCCGATGGGTTTATCGGGTCGCATGTAACGGAATTGCTGATAGCGCGCGGCTACGATGTCCGGGCATTTGTGTTTTACAATTCATTCAACAGCTGGGGCTGGCTGGACCATCTGCCGCAGGAAATGCGCAGCGACCTTGATGTGTTTGCGGGCGATGTGAGGGACGCCAATGGTGTCCGGGAAGCTGCCCGGGGGTGCGATGCGATCTTGCATCTCGCATCGCTCATCGGGATACCGTTCTCGTATCACTCGCCGGCGACCTATGTGGACACCAATATTGTTGGAACGCTGAATGTTGTTCAGGCAGCGCGTGATCTCGGGCTCGGCAAGGTTATCCAGACTTCTACGAGCGAGGTTTACGGAACCGCACAGTTCGTGCCGATAACGGAAGACCACCCGTTTCAGGGGCAATCGCCCTATTCGGCGTCGAAGATCGGCGCAGACCAGATCGCTTTGTCGTATTACCGGTCTTTCGGAACGCCGGTGTCCGTGATCCGTCCGTTCAATACATATGGACCCCGGCAATCGGCCCGGGCGGTGATCCCGACCATAATCACGCAACTTCTGGCGGGTGAGGAATCCATCCGTCTGGGCGCGACCGAGCCGACGAGGGATTTCAACTACGTTGGAGATACTGCCGCGGCGTTCCTTGCCATGCTAGAGGCAGACAGCGTGGAGGGAGAAACGATCAATATCGGTAGCAATTTCGAGATATCTATTCGAGATACCGCCAGATTAATCGCCGATGTCATCGGCCTGCCGCTGGGAATCGAGACGGATGCCGAGCGACTGCGCCCATCGAATTCCGAGGTCGAGAGACTTTGGGCGGATAATTCCAAGGCGGCGCGTCTGATCGATTGGGCACCGGAATATGGCGGGCTTGAAGGATTCCGCCGTGGCATCCAGGAGACTGTGGAATGGTTTTCAGACCCCGCAAATCGTGCGCGCTACAAGCACGAAAGATACAATATTTAATGGATAGGGGTCAGGACCGAAATAATGACTATGCATGAACCTGCCTCCGGGAGATTGGCGAAACTGGATGACATCATCATCAGTTCGACCGTATCAATCATGGAGGCGGTCGAGACGCTCAATAATGCTCACCTCAGGATCGTCCTGATTGCCGATGAAAACCGCAAACTGCTGGGGGTTGTTTCGGATGCGAATGTCCGCCGTGCGATTCTGAACAAGAGAGATTTTGCGGACCCTGTGTCCGACATCATGACGACCAACCCGATTACGGCAAGCGACAAGTTCGGAATGGAAAAAGTTCGCGAACTCATGCAGCGCACACAATTGTATGAGATTCCGATCATTGACGATGCCGGCCGGATCGTCGATTTGAAACTGATTGACGACGTATTGCAGGAAGCTCGGGAGGAAGACCTGACGGCGGTGATTATGGTCGGCGGTCTCGGGTCCCGGCTACACGGGCTGACCGCCGATACCCCGAAACCGTTGATTAAAGTCGGCGACCGGCCGATTATTTTTACGTTGCTGGATCAGTTGTTGAATGAGGGCTTCACGAAAATCTATCTGACGCTGAACTACAAAGGCGAGATGATCCGCGAGGCGGTTGATGCCGTGCCGAGATTCGCTACCGCGGTTCACTACATACAGGAAGAGAAGAGGCTCGGAACAGCGGGTGCCCTGAAGCTGCTGCCGATGGCGCCCAACAAGCCGTTCCTCGTGCTTAATGGGGATCTGCTTACGAAGGTTGCGATGGGAGAAATGATCCGCTTTCACGGGATAGAGCGCAACCTGCTGACTGTCGCCCTCATTAAAGAACGTTTTCACATCCCCTATGGCTGTGCCGAGGTAGAAGGAACGCGGATCATCCGCCTGGAAGAAAAACCGGATCATGTAGCGTTCATCAATGCGGGTGTGTACGTCCTCGATCCTATAATCCTGCAGAATATCCCGGACGATACCTATCACGATATGACCGATGTGATAGATCAGGTGCTTGCTGCGGATATGAGGGTGGGGTCGTTCCCAGTGCACGAATACTGGCTGGATATCGGCCGGCCGTCTGATCTGGAAAAGGCACGCTCGGACTATGAAAAATACTTTGACAGCAAATACAGCGAAAACTGATCTTTTGGCTGTTTGGACGGAATAGATGCTACGCGGATTCAAAGACCTGTATCGAAAAGCTTTTGTGACGGACCATCCCGCCATGCTTCTGGTCGGGAATCTTCGCGCGCCGCAGAGGTCTCTGAGCAAGCTCAGATACGACCAGGTTATCGGCAGACTTCCGTTTATTTCCAAATCGGTCCCTGCTGAACCTGCAGCAGGCCCGGTCGACCGGGAAATTGTCGAAAAGTGCGTGCGCGATCTTAAACAGGAAGGTATTGCAATCCTGCCCGGATTTTTCGACAAGGAAGCGATGCTGCTCTGGGATGCCTATGTCGAAAACAAGTCAAAATGGCCCGCAGGCGATTTTTACTACCGGACGTTCTTTGGACCGTTGGGAAACCCACTGTTCGCCCGAATAGCCCTTGACGAGACCATCCTGTCTGCGGCCGCCAGCTATTTTAGCTGTCAGCCATACCTGCGCTGCGGCCCGAGCGTGACTATTCTTCATCCACAGCACGATACGGATTCCACTACCCAGGATCCACCCTACGGTCTTGAAACTTGGCCATGGCACGTCGATACGCCCAATCTGATATCAATGCATCTGATTCTTAACGATACCACGCCTGAAGACACCAGGATGTTGTTTGCGAACAAAAGTCATCGTGTATTGCGGTCCGCGTCGGGAATCAGGAGCGAGGAAAACATAACGTCTCGATATAACGTTACCGATTGTGTTGGTCCGCGAGGAACGCTCTACATGTTCGATAATGGCGGGCTGCATCGCCCGAATGCCGTCGCAAATTCTATCCGGGCTACCTTCGAATTTTATTTTACGCCCGGCAACAATATTCAGAATATGGAGCGTATGCGGACTTTCATCGAGCTAGATGCAGCGTCCGGCAAGCGCGACAAACAGTTTTACGGGGATGGGGCATTCGACGAAGTCAGGATTCCGGCTGATTTTTCGGCGCTTCAACGGGAAACCCTGCAACGGGTTAAATAGAAAAGGGCCGGACGGCGCATCATGAAATACGTTTTCATCGACGCTGAATATACAGGTGAGCATGCGAGAACGACGCTCGTGTCGTTAGGGATAACCACACTCGCTGGTGACGATCTCTACCTGACCCTGAATGATTACGATCAAGATCAGGTTACAGACTGGCTGCGCGAAAATGTGCTGTCCGACATAGATCAGGAAACCACGATTTCATCTCAACAGGCCTATGCAGCCATGGCGCCATGGCTCCATGCCTATAGCAATGGAGAGCAGGTCGCGGTCGTTTCTGCCGGCTTGGGACAGGACTGGATGCTGATGGCCGAACTTTATAAATGGGGGTATCCCGAGGCGCGCTACTTTCATAGCCTCTATCACCTGCCTGATTTTCTGAATCACGGCGCTCATCTTGATTTGCGAACGTTGTTCACAGTATCTGGATACGATCCCGATATCGACCGTTTCAACTTCGCCGGCCTCGAGAACGTGCCCGGCAAGCGTCACAACGCACTTTTCGATGCCCATCTGGCGCGCGTGTGTTTTCTCAAGCTGCTCGCGTGTCCCGAACTTCATCGGCTTCGATGATTACGAAACCGGATATATCTGAAGCGCAATTAGCCGATCTTTTTACGATCGAATCAAACGTAGGTTTCGACCGCGTGCCAGTGGATGTGAGAGACATTGCAGTGGTCGCGGGCGCCTTTACAGCGAATCCGGTCAGCCGGACGTTCAGTGTTTCCAAACCCAGTCCGACGTCGGTTCTGTATCAGGTAGATTGCGGCAGCGACCTGACATTGATGCTGCGCGGAGCGACGCCTGAGACGTTGTCGGTCCTGAGAGCCCAATGCAATGTGGCGAACCGGCTGCCGCAGGGGATTTGCATTCGGCCAATCCTGATGCTCGACCGCGAGGATTACGTTTTCTCCTTCAAAGACATGGTCTGGATCGCCTATCGTTACCATCCGGGCGAAATTTACGATGGTGAAACCGATCGGTTTGAATCTATTCTCGAGAACGTTTTCCAGCTTGAGACGGCCTTGGAAATTATTGGTACGGAGTTGCCGGAAAGTGTCCTTGCCTCGCTGCCGAGGTTGCACCCTGATAATGAAGCATGGCCCGAACTACTGGACACACTCTGTGCCGCGACGCCTGGCCCGCTGACGATTGGCCTCGGAGAGACGGCGCGGGGTCTTTTGCGCAATAATCGGGTGCAAATTCGCGAAGCAGCAAAGCGTAGTGCAGCAAGGTTGAATTCAGCCCATTTGAAGCTGGTTCACAATGATCTTAACCATGCAAACGTTATCGTCGCATCCGATGGCATCTCCTTTCTCGATATCGAAGATATCGTATTTTCGGTGCCTGAAATTTCGATTGCCCATGCGATTTTTAAGTTGCTCAGGCATCGCGTCTATAAAGATCAAATCAACCTTGAGGTAGCGCGAAGGGAATTGGCCGGGGTTGTAAAGCGCCTTCGGCGAGAAAGATGGGATCTGAGTTCTGCGTCCCTACTCTTCGATTACGGCGTATATCGCGTTCTCTCTGATATTGAGCTTATCACTACATTTGTTGAGAAGAGCGATGGGGCGGGGCTGATGTACGATCTGGAAAAGAAAATTCATAATTTGTTCGAACTATGGAAGATCATGGAACCCGCTTATGAACCTGCAACTAGCTGACAAAACCGCTCTTATCACTTCCGCCAGTAAGGGTATCGGAAAGGGTGTGGCAAAGGCTCTTTCTGCCGAGGGCTGTAAAGTTATCATTACATCAAGCGACTCCGATCACTTGGCTGCAGCAGCTGCGGAGATAATTGCTGAAACCGGAAACAAGATAGATACGCACGTTCTCGACGTACGCGACGGTGCGGCGGTCGAGAGCGCTTGCGCGGCAATTCTCGTGGCTCACCCCAGGATCGATATCCTTGTCCCGAATGCCCCGGGTCCTTCAACGGGCCCGGCAGCGGAGATTGACCCGGCAACTCTGGCGCGGGCGCTTCAGGTCAACCTCGGAAGCGTGGTTCAGCTTTGTCGCCATTTTCTCCCGGGCATGCGCGAGCGGGGATTCGGCCGGATAATCAATATTGGTTCGAGCACCGGGCGAGAACCGGATCCGAATATGGCGTTGTCCAATCTTACGCGTGCCGCCGTGATGGCTTATGCCAAAACCCTTTCCCGCGAGGTCGCGATTGATGGAGTTACGGTGAATACCATTCTGACCGGCGGCGTCCTGTCCGAGCGCACCGTCGCGTTGCTTGAGGGCGATGCGAAAGCTGCCGGGAAGGGCATCGACGAGTTCCTGAAGGAAATAGGAGAACAGATATTCCCTGTCGGATATATCGCCACACCCGAGCAATTCGCTCCAACCGTGGTTTTTCTGGCTTCGCCGTTATCCGCTTACGTAAACGGGGTTAACCTTCCGGTCGATGGCGGCCTGATGCGGGCGCTGTAAGAGATGTTCAAGCCGTTTTTCGATTTCGAGCCGATGGATGTCGAGATAAGGCGCAAGCTCGAGAGTATGCATGCGACATCCGACGATTTGTTCGCCGAACTCGTTGGCGGCGCTAAAACGGACGGTCTTGGACAGGACGGCGTCACCCGCATTGAGGGTTTGTATGCGGCGCTGTGCGAACAAAACGCCGGTGATGGCGACGGTTCCGCGCTAAACCATCCTATTAGGGTGGCTGCCACCTGGTGGAAGATGAGTGGTAAGCACATTTATGAAACCCTGGCCTTCGGGCTTTGTCACAATATTCGCGAGACCGGAAATAACGCGCTGCAGGGGATAGAAGACGCATTCCTCTCGTCAGCCTCGCGTGGTGCGATCGGGCTTCTAACCATCGATCGGGGGCGCGAACGAGACCTGTCTTATCTGGCGTCCTACTATGATGCGATTGTAGAGCACGGGAACGGATTGATGACGCTTAAGGGGCTGGACAAGCTGGATAATTTTCTTAGCTACCCGCTGTACGATCTTGACCCATATTACTTCATGGTGGTGGACGATTACGTCACCCCTCGGCTTGCGAAAGAGAACGCTGCGCTAGCCAGCTATCTGCAGAGTGTCGCCGATTGCGTCCGGACGGAGAGTGCCAAAGTTACATACCGGGCGCTTGAAATACCACAGACATGACAGGAACCGGTAAACGATGCCTCGGCATTATTACGGCCCGCGGGGGGTCAAAAGGTGTACCTGACAAGAACATTCGCCTGCTGGCCGGGAAACCGGTCCTGGACTATGTGATCGAAGTTGGTCTGGCGTGCCAGTATATCGATACGCTCATGGTGACGACAGAATCGGACGAGATTGCCGAAGTTGCAATCCGCGCCGGGGCCATGGTCCCGTTTGTCCGACCGGTTGAATTGGCTGTCGACACTGCTAAACAGGAAGATGCAATTTTTCATACGATGGACTGGTATGAAAAGATCGGCGAAGAGTACGATCTGGTTTGCCTGTTGCAACCGACCGAGCCGTTTCGTCGTCTTGCGACGCTCAATGCCGGATTTGAGCTTCTTCATGACCGGCCCGAAGCAACCGGCGTTCTTTCAGTGACGCCAGCGCGATCCGCGCCGACGAGCGTCAACACGTTGCGTCCCGACGGCACGTTGAGGGATTTTGTCGATCCGCAGTTCAAGCTGGCAAACAGACAGGAAAGACCCGACTATTATGAAATTTCCGCCGTGGTCGCAATCGCCCGGTGGGAAGCGCTGCGTCAATTCGGCTCTTTTTGTCATGACACAGCTTTATCGATGGTAGTTGATCCGATCGAAGCTATCGATATCGACGATCCTGTCGACTTTGTGCTCGCCGAACATTTGGCCACATCCGGCCTGACCGACCAGTCAGCACTCGCAGCGTATGTTGGGCAACAGGACCGAACTCCCGCCGAATGAAATACATCGTTTTGTTGGACGGATTATCGTTATTCCGGGTGCTCGGGCTTGCTGCTCGTGGGCGGCAGATTTATTTGCTGGATGAAGTTTCGTCTCTTCCGGGGATTCGCCAACTGCTGAGGAGCTTCTCGAAACTGCTCATAGCTGCCGGACGCATGAAGCGAGTATCCGATCTGGGAGGGGAAGCAGAGATAGCCGACATTCAACGGGGCATGTCCCTCGCCGCTGACTGGTATCGACCGGCGGAAAAGGTGATGTTATCGCATTTGCCATCAGGGGACCCGCGCGGCACCGGTTCGAGTTACGATTTTGCGGCCGCGAAACAAACGGTGAAACATGGGTTTTTTTATCTTGGCGTGGTGACGTTCCTGGAGAAAATTTCCGGGACCCATTCATTCTCCAAGCAACCGGCGATTACGGTAGTCGGTGGTGCGCCCATCCTTGAAGAGGTCTACAGGGCAATCAAGCGACTGCCCGAGGGGATAGAGTTCCAGCCCTCCAGGCCCTGGAATTATGGCATCAATACGCTTATTGCGATTATGACAGTTTCATATGCAATTGCAGAGGTGTTTCGGCTGCTTAGGCTGGGCGCCGGCACCCGCCCGGTAAAAACGATGGCATTCGATATGCTCGACAATCCCGACCGCATGTTGTCGCAGATCACCAGTACGATCAATGATCCACAGAAAGATGCGCTGCTCGTTTTCCGCAATCGGTCCGATGCACGACGGATGCGCGGCCATTTTAACGGATATGCGTGCGTGACCTTTGGCGAAGGGAGTTTCTCACCACTACAGGCAATCGAGCGGGTTTTAGGCAATATGTCCGACGGCATCCGGCTTTTTCGCCGGCACAGCCATCTTGCGCCGCAACTTTTTGCACAGATCGCGAAATTGAATGTGGCCCGCACCCGTTATCGTGCGTTGTTTAACCGTTATGACATCCGCAATTTTTGGGGCCGCGACGAATACAATGCTGAACATATTATTCGTTCCGAGGAACTGCGTCGGTGTGGGGCGGTATCAATTGGCCTCGTTAATGGTATCAATGTGTTCGGTTGGGATGTCGTATACAGGTTTATCGATTACGATCGGACATATGTGTTCAGTCCTGACACATTCTTGAAATACAATGCAGATAACTGGCGTCTGCCGAAGGGTGTGCGGCAGATAGGCGCGGTGGCGATGGACCGTGATGCCCTGCGTCGCATGGTCCGCGAAAAAAAAACATCGGATATCGTGTGTTTTGCCAAGGGTTATTGCGACGGGTCGGACTTTCTGGATCAGATCGAGAAGGTCGCAAGAGCCTTTCCTGATCGGGAAGTGCGGGTCAGCCTGAAGAAAAGCGCAGGGCGGTTGGGTGGCGTTGAAGCGTTTATCGATGGATTAAGGAATGCACCTGACAATCTCAAAATTGTCGATGATGCGTCGTTCGACCTGATTGCGGAGTGTCGTTATGTTCTGAGTGGAGAATCGAGCATTATCTCTGAAGCGATCAACCTTGGCTCCATAGCTTTTTTTCTCGACACATACCCGTCGGAGGAAATTTATATATATCGGGAATATCCCGACCTTTCATACAGAGATGGTGATCGTATCGTCGAGCGTATCAGGTCGATCGAGAATGGGACCTGGCGCTATCCGGTCGAGCGGTTCGCAGGGCTCGCCGACTTGTCGGGCTGGATATCGTTTGACGTGATCCGGCGCGATATCGGGCTGGAACCGATCGACCCGCCCATTCTGCGGTGTCTTTGGCCGGACAATCCGAAGGCTTTCGCATAGCGCCAATACCTGAATTTCGATCTTGTACGAACGGCCTAACGTGCCGTTGTGCCGGAATATCTGGAGAAATATTATTACGATGGACAGAGTAAAAAGCCGCGACAAGGCACATTATGTCGACCCCGTCACGGGCGACCAGTTGTCTGTTATGCCGACGGTGCCGAAGGCGATGATGTTCGACCTGACGAATGGCTGCAATCATGCCTGTTATTTCTGCAACAACCCGCATCAGCAGCGCAAGATCAGCCGGATGCCGAAAGATCTCGGCTTTCGGATCATGCGCGAGGCTCATGAGGCCGGCGTTCAGGAGATCGGCTTTTACAATACCGGCGATCCGTTTGTTTCAACCGACCTTGAAATATTCGTCAGGGAAGCGGACGCGCTTGGCTATGATTATATCTACCTGACCACGAACGGCGCATTGGCGACTCCCGAACGGGCGAAAAAAGTCATCGATGCCGGTCTCGACAGCATCAAGTTTTCTATCAATGCCGGGTCGCGTGAGGGATATAAAACGGTGCATGGCAAGGATGACTGGGACAAGGTCATTGCTCATCTTGAGTGGATTTCAGAGTATCGGAAAACACTGGACCGGCCTTTTTATCTCGCGATCTCATACGTTCAGACCAAACTGACCGAGCCGGAAGCGGAAGCCTTCAAGGCGAAATATGCCGCGCTGGTCGATGAAATCATTATTTACGACTGCCACGATCAGGTCGGCCAGATGAGCGGAACCGAGGAAATTCTTGCGGCAAACCACCTGCCGCTTCGTAACGAGAGGTTCTCGGGCATTTGCTCAAGCCCCTTCAAACGCGTTCACATGACGAGCGAAGGGTATATGACCCTATGCTGCGTCGAATATGAAAACTACGCCGCGGTCGAGGACCTGCGGGAAATGAGTTTTATGGACGCCTGGCATTCCCCGCGTTTTCAGGAAGCGCGCCGGAAACATATCGACGGGAACCTGAAGGGAACGATTTGCGACGGATGTTGGTTCGGGAACAAGGGAGCGTTCGCGCCGATTAACCCGGCACTGGCGACCGACGCGGATTTCGACAAGACATTGACGCGTCAGGTCGAACTCGCCCGCGAACGCCTGCAGGCTCATCAGAATTAACACTGGATATAACGGTTTGATTAGCCCGGCTGTGAATATAGAAGCCGAACATCGCGTTTCGACCGAAAGGACAGCCCGTATCGGAATAGGTACGGTGCAGTTCGGACAGGACTATGCCATTGATGCGACCGAGAAGCGCCCCGATGACCGTGAGGTCGCACGGATATTGCGGCTAGCCGCGACTGCCGGGGTCACCATACTCGATACCGCGAGCACCTACGGCAATGCCGAACAGGTGCTTGGCCGGGTGCTCGGCAGAACTCAACTATTCCGGATTGTTACCAAGACCGCGGTTTTTAACGAGGCCAGCATACGCAAGGAAGACAGCGATACCCTCCTCGAAACATTTCGGAGTTCGTTGGCAGCCCTTCGCGTCCAGTCCGTCTATGGGTTGATGATCCACAAGGCATCCAATCTGATAGGTGATGGCGGCGAGCGATTGTTCGACGCCATGCAAAATCTGAAATGGAAGGGTCAGGTCAAAAAAATCGGCGTTTCGGTGTATGACGCCGCTCAGATCGAAAATGTGATGGCACGGTTTCCTGTCGATCTTGTACAGGTTCCGGTCAGCATCCTTGACCAGCGCCTGATCGCCGGCGGACAGCTGAAGACAATGAAAGAACAAGGCATCGAGATTCACGCGCGCTCTGTGTTTCTGAAAGGGCTGGCATTCGCCGACCCTGCGAAGCTACCCGATCACTTTGATCGCGTGCGTGAGAGGCTTCAGGCGTTCCGGAATGCGGTTGCCGCTTCCGGGTCCACCCCACAGGCAGTGGCTTTGTCCTTTATTCTCGACAACCCGAACATCGATACGGTTCTCTGCGGGGTGACCAGCGCGGCGCAGCTGGGGCAAATAATCGACTGTATCTCCGGGCCGTCCGCAGCCCCCTTGCCAAACCCGCAGCGTTTTGCGCTTACCGATCCGGAAATTCTCAATCCTGGCCGGTGGCCGGCATTCCGGATAGGCGTTTCATGATACCACGTATCCTTGCCGTCATTCAGGCCCGCATGGGCTCGAGCCGGTTTCCCGGGAAATCGATGGCCGAAATCGACGGCCGCCCGATCCTTACCTACATGATGGATCAACTGTCCCACTGCCGCACGCTCGACGGTATAATTATGGCGATCCCGGATGTCGCCTCGGATGATATTCTGGCGGAATTTGCAGCTGGGCAGGGCTGGTCTGTATTTCGCGGTTCTGAATCGGATGTTCTTGAACGGTTTTACGAGGCGGCGACCACGTATGACGCCCGACCCAAGACCGGTATTGTGCGGCTGACGGGCGACGATATCCTGCCGGATCCGTATCTCGTCGATGCTGTCGCCGGTTTGTATGCAGCGTTTGACGGGCTCTACGATTATGTATGTACGGATCGGGCCGGTCGCCTTCCCTATGGCGCGGGTATCGAATTACTGTCCTACGAAGCCCTCGGGATCGCCCATCGCGAGGCCGAAAAGCCACATGATCGGGAGCATGTCGTACCGTTTGTGAAATGGAATTCCGACCGCTTCAAATCTCTTGAACTGACGTCGTCGGTTGATTTTTCGGGAAGTGTTTCGTTGTCGATAGATACGCCGGATGACCTTGATCGATGCGCTTCGCTGATCGACGATCTGCAACGGCATTGTGAGCCGCCATATCATCTCTCCGATATATTGGCAGGCGCGCAAAGGATGGCATCATGAAAGTACTGGTCGTTGGATGCGGATCTATGGCGCGCCGACGAATTCGCCACGTTGTCGAATCCACGGACGCTGAAGTCAACGTCTATGACATCCGCCCCGATCGGATGGCCGAAGTGAAAGAAATGTTTCCCGTAGTGGAGTGTCTGGAGTCCCGCGACGGGATGGCATCGCTGGCCGCAGACGCGATATTCGTTTGTGTTCCGCCCGCTGACCATGAGTCGTATATAGAGTTTGCCCTAGAGAACGGAATCCCGTTCATGTGCGAACAGCCGATCAGTCATCGGCTGGAAAACCTCGGTTCCATCCGGAATCGTGTCGCCGCAAAGGGTCTGATCTGCCATGTCAGCAATAATCAGCGTTACTCCCCGCGGGTCTCGACTCTCCGGAATATTCTGCAGGACGGCTCATTGGGGCGTGTGATGACCGGTCTGGTTGAACTTGGAGAGTGGCTCCCCCTGTGGCACCCTTACGAGCCCTATCAGGATTATTATCCGTCATGGCGGCGCATGGGCGGTGGGCTGGACGCGGTTTGTGACCTCGACTGGCTGCGGGATCTCTTCGGCGAACCTGTGCGGATGAAGTCCATGTGTTCGCGGAAATCAGAACTTGAGATCGATACGTTCGACGTCGTCCAGTTTCTGGTCGATTTCGGCGACGGGCAACCGCAGATCGTCATGCACCTTGATATGCTGCAACAGCCGATTGCCCGCCAAAGCCGGATCGTGTGTGAGCAAGGCGTTATAGTCCACAATCACCCGGACCAGTTTCACAGGGTTTACCGGGCGAGGTCAGGTGAATGGGAGGAGATACCCTTCGGTATTGACCTGAAAAGGTTCCCGAGTATGCCCGGCAAGAACCAGTCCTTCGCGGAACCCATGTATCTCGGTGATACGCTTGAATTCTTGCGCCGGCTGCGAGAACACGACGCGTCTCTCGACAGTCTCGACAACGGCATCAGGAATATCTCGCTTGTTCAACCCCATGTATTCGGCGGCTCACCGAACAAATGAAAAATATTAACAATCCGCGTTACCGCCAAAGTCATGCCCTGTTCGAGCAGGCCAGCAGGACGGTCCCGCTCGCGTCACAGACTTTTTCCAAAAGCCACGTCACCTATCCCGAAGGCCGCGCACCGCTGTTTCTCGATCACGGCAAGGGTTGCCGGGTTACGGATGTAGACGGCAATGAATACGTGGATTTTGTCAGCGGGCTTCTGCCGGTGGTGCTGGGCTATGGCGATCCGGATGTGGATGGCGCGGTCATCGATCAAATCGGTCGCGGCGTCACTCTGTCACTGGCGACCCGGCTGGAAATGGACCTTGCAGAGCTTCTCGTCGAGACCGTTCCCTGTGCCGAAATGGCGCGCTTCGGCAAGAATGGCTCCGATGCGACAGCCGGGGCCGTCCGCCTCGCCCGCGCGTTTACCGATCGGGACCGGGTGGCGGTCTGCGGCTATCACGGCTGGCAGGACTGGTATATCGGGACCACGCCGAGAAACCGGGGCGTCCCCAAAGCCGTACAGGAGCTGACGCATCCCTTCCCCTATAACGACCTAGATGCATTGGATCGCCTCCTGACGTCGCATCCTGGCGAATTCGCCTGCGTCATCATGGAGGCGATGAACGCAGTTGAGCCTCTCCCGGGCTATCTCGAAGGCGTTCGCGACATCGCCCATGCACATGGCGCGTTATTTGTGATCGACGAAATCATCACCGGGTTCCGATATGCGCTTGGCGGCGCGCAGGAACTTTTCGGCGTCACACCGGATCTCGCGACACTCGGTAAAGGCATGGGCAACGGTTATGCGATTTCAGCGGTCGTCGGGCGCGCCGATATCATGCAATTGATGGACGAGATTTTCTTTTCCTTTACTGCCGGTGGGGAGACCATCGGCCTCGCCGCCGCGCTTGCGACGATCCGCAAGATCCGGGACGAAGATGTCATCGCGCATTTGTGGCGCACTGGCCAGAGGGTGCGGACGGCGCTTGCCGAGCGCCTTACCGCGCATCAGCTGGACACCGCCATTGCGCCCGCGGGAAAGGCGCCTTGGTTGCTTTTGAGTTTCCGGGATACGTCCTCCTGTACCGCTTGGCAGATCAAAACCCTGTTCATGCAGGAAATGCTGTCGCGCGGTATTCTGATCCAGTCGAGCCACAATTTCAGTTTTGCGCATGGCGATGCAGATGTTGATCTTCTGCTTGCCGCCTATGACGAGGTTCTCCCCATCCTGGCGGATGCCGTTCACAACAGTTCGATTGATCCTCTTCTGCAGGGTCCTGCAATGAAGCCCCTTTTCCAGGTCAGGTAGGATCGGGCGTTTCCGATGAATGTCCTGATCCGAGCCGATGCCTCCGTCGAGTCCGGTGGTGGTCATGTCGCGCGCTGCATTGCTCTCGCCCAGGCGATCAAAGCACGCGGTGGCGAAACCGTTTTTGCCACCCGGCAGGATGCAACTCCCGGACACCAGATGCTGAAGTCCGCCGGCATTCCCTATCTCGAGTTGCCGTCCGGCTCCGATTGGCAGGTCGATGCGGAAGCGACGCGCCAACTGCTCCACGGGAAAGACTGGCTTGTTGTGGATCATTACGGGCTCGACGCCCGCTGGGAGAAAACCGTTGCCCGGGGAAAGGCGAACGTACTGGTGATTGATGATCTTGCCGATCGGCCGCATGACTGCAGTGTCTTGACGGATGCAGGTCGCCCGGATTCGGCAATGGGTGAGTACGCTGACTATGTGTCCTCGGAGTGCACGTTTCTTCTTGGCCCCCGCTTTGCGATGTTGCGGGGCGAGTTCGGCAATGCCCCGACGGAGAAATCGGATCGGTTCCTTCCCAAGCTGCTCGTGTTTTTTGGCAGCGTTGACGGCCAAGGTATGACCGAAGTCTGTCTTGATGCGCTTGAGAACGCAAACCTGTTCGGGAAAGTATCGGTGCATGTCGTGTTGACGGTCGCAAATCGGCGTGCAGATGCCATCCGGCGGCGAGAAGGCATTTTCGTATACGAGGATGTTGAGGACATGGCCGCGTTGATTGCAGACATGGATATCGCGATCGGTGCCGGCGGCGTTTCATTGTGGGAAAGATGCCGTCTCGGTGTGCCGAGCCTCGTGATAGGTCTGAATGACAATCAGTGCGCAGGCGTGCGGCTCGCCGAGGGAGCCGGCGCGATCCGCTCCATCGGGATTTCCGACGCGCGGCAGACGCAGTATTTTGCAGAGGTCGTTCGGGAATTCGTGACGGGGCAGGACAAGTGGCCGGCGATGACATCCGCCGGTCAGGCCCTGGTTGACGGGCGCGGAGCGGATCGAGTCGCCGCGCATATGGGGTCGCTGTGTCTTCGAAAGGCAAGGCCGGATGATTGTGAACTCTACTGGCATTGGGCAAACGACCCGGGCGTAAGGGCGATGGCTTTCAATTCGGCGCCGATACCGCTCGAGGATCACAGGGCTTGGTTTTCCTCGAAACTCGCTTCGTACGATGCGCTCCTGTTGATTGCGGAGCAGGCTGGTTCGCCTGCGGGTCAGGTGAGATTTGAGATCAATCCCAAAGAGGGTGGCTGGCTGGTTGATATTTCCCTGGCACCGGAATATCGCGGTCGGAAACTGGGGCTTGAGATTTTGCAAAAGGCCCTGGCTTTTCTGCGGCGCAGGGATCGTGATGCGGTTGCAATAGCGCGGGTCAAAAACGATAACGTGGCATCGGCAAGATTATTCTCGGCGGCGGGTTTCCGGTGTGACGAACACCGGTCGGGTACGTTGCGCTTTGTTTACAATTGAAGGTTCCGGGTCAAAATGAACGCAGTGATGGAAGGATCGGCTGAATGAGCAATGCGGTCAATATTATCGCCGAAGGCGAGATCAACCATAACGGCGATGTCGAGATTGCGAAGAAGGTGGTATCGGCCGCGCATGAATGCGGTGCCGACATGATCAAGTTTCAGTGCTTTGTAACAGATTCATTTATTGCGCCCGGTTCGTCGTTCCTCCCGATATTTCGCGAAAATGAATTGTCTCTGGAAGAATTCCGTGCGGTCCGCGATCACGCCGAAAAAGTCGGCATCACGATGATCTCCACGGCCGGCGATCTTGATGGACTGGCGATGATCGTCAATCTCGATTTGCCCGTTATCAAAGTAGGCTCGACCAATATCACCCATGCATCTCTACTGCGGGCGATTGCGGCGACCGGAAAGCCCGTCTATCTCTCGACCGGCGCGTCTACACTCGATGAAATCAAGGCTGCGGTCGATATTCTGCAGTCGGGCGGCAGCGGCGAAATCACGCTGTTCCATTGCACGGTTCAGTATCCCGCCGATGACGACGTGCTTAACCTGCGATCGATCACGACAATGCGGGATGCTTTTCCCGGGATTCCCATCGGGTATTCCGATCATTCGCGGGGGGCGCTCGCCGCCGCCGCCGCTGTGGCCCTTGGTGCGACTGTGGTCGAGAAACATTTCACACTCGATCACGACATGCCCGGCCCGGACCACAGTTTTTCGTCCGATCCGGCGGAGTTTGATGAATACGTAAAGACGATCCGCGCTGCCGAGGTAATGCTGGGATCGCCCGACAAGGCGCCGTCTGCAATCGAGGAGGGCGTCCGGCTCAACGGTCGTCGTTATCTCACCGCGATGACCGATATCCCTGCCGGGGCGAAAATCGAGCAGCATATGATCCGGCCCCGCCGCATCGACGCGACCCAAGTCGACCCCAAAACGCTGCTTGGCCCGGAGATTGAAGATGTCGTTGTCGGCGCAAGTGCAGCGCGTGCGATCTTGGCAGGGACAGCAATTACCGGTGCAGATATAGAAGGTCTATGAATGGAGTTCTCTGCCCGTCGTTCTCTGGCATGTCCGGTAACGGTCGATGCGCTGATTGCGCTAGTCGGCGAGCCGGTTCGCGCCTGTGTCGGCCCAACCGACCTCGAAATTGACAGTGTCGCGCCACTATCAGAGGGCGCAACGGGCGCGATGGTCTTTTGCCGGCAAACTGGAGATAGCGGCGGAGCATTGATCGCCCAGTCCGCGGCATCGGTCATTGTGGCGGACGCAAATACAGCGGTTTCAGAGCGCGCGTCGCAATGTATTATCTACGCCGAAAATCCCGCGCGCTGGTTTATCAAAGCGGTAGAATTACTGTTTCCGTCGCCTCTGCCTTCAATACATGCCAGCGCGGTTATCGAGCCCGGCGCGCAGATTGACGAAGGGTGCAGCATCGGGCCGGGGACTTTTGTCGCTGCCTGCGTCACGATCGGGAAGCACTGCGTCATCGGTCCGAACTGCACTCTTGGTGCCCCGGGACTGGCAATCGAACGAGAACAGGACGGGACTCCGGTGCGGTATCCACATCTCGGAGAAGTCGTCGTCGAAGACGGTGTTTCCATCGGTGCCGGCAGTGTCGTTGTGCGTGGTATCCTTGAAGACACTCGTATCGGCGCCGGAACCCAGATCGGGAATATGGTCAATATCGGCCATAATTGCGCACTCGGCGAAAACTGCTGGATATCGACCGGGGCGATTCTGTGCGGGAGCGTGAAGCTTGGAAATGCCGCGATGATCGGCGCCGGTGCGACAGTTAACAATCATGCGTCAATTGGAAATGGCGCGATTGTTGGCATCGGTTCAGTCGTCACGAAATCCGTCGCAGATGGCAAACGGGTCTTCGGGGTTCCGGCGAAATCCCTCGCAACCATGCGGTCTCTATGAGCACGCTGTTCGACCGACCTGGAGAACTCATTCCCCTTGACCTGTCGTTCAAGGGCGCGCGCGAATATCTGCATGGAACGGATATGGTCGATGCGCTAAGTACGCTTGCGCCGGGGCTGACGGATATTTCGCTGCGTATTCTGAAAGTCGCCGAGAAACCGCTGGCAGCCTGTCTGGTATCGGACAAAGAATCCACACCCGCCCGGGCGGTGGCAATTCTTCGTGCAGGGTGTGATGGTGAAAAAGTCACGATAACCCTTGTGGAGAGTAATGGCGCTTTGCCGCCCGGTCGCTACGAATACAACGAGGACGAGGTTGTTGGGCGGGCATCTATCGATCCGGAAGGACGGATTGCCGAAATGTCCTGGAACCATCAATACAGTCCGATCGAACAGATCGTCACTCTGCATAAGGCGCTACTGATGCGATGCTTCGCTGTTCCAGAGGTGCAATGGTACTTTTCCCGTCTGGACGTTCCAAGTTTTCCGTCCGCATTCGGAAAGATGTCATTGTCGGTAACACAGGCACTGGGCACCAGTTTGGTCCGTTCTAGCATTTCTGTCGACGGCGAGCCTTTCGGCAACATTTATTTTTCAGGCGTAAAGAAATGATCGGGATCACAGCGATCGGCTATGTTCTCGGCTCGCGGCGGATTGACAATGCCGCGCGCAATATTGCCGAGCCGGAATTGCTCGAACAGAAAATCGGCGTTCGTCAGATCTCACGCCGCACCGACGAAGACACGTCGGATCTTGCTGTTGCCGCTGTGAAAGATCTGCAGAAACGTCACCCGTTCGACGCCGGAAAGATCGAGTGTCTGGTTGTTGTTACGCAGAACCCCGACGGGTTCGGATTGCCTCATACGGCTGCGATCGTCCATGACAAGCTCGGATTGCCGGAAACCTGTGCTGCATTCGACATTTCGCTCGGATGCTCGGGATTTGTGTACGGGCTCTCGATCATCACATCTTTCATGGAACAGAACGGAATGACGACGGGACTGCTGGTAACGTCAGACCCGTATTCCAAGGTCGTGGATGACGATGACCGGAATACGTCGCTCCTTTTTGGCGACGGCGCGGCGGCGACTCTGGTTACCGACAATCCCGTGTGGCGCGCCGGACGCTATGTTTTCGGCACCGCCGGCAAGCATAGACAGGCCTTGCATGTCAACGAAGACAGGACGCTTGTGATGAACGGTCGGACGGTTTTTACCTTTTCGGCGACCGCCGTCCCGCCAGCGATTACGAGGACGCTGGCGGCAAACGATGTTTCGCTGGATGACGTCGACTGCTTCCTGCTGCATCAGGGCAGTAAATATATTGTCGATACGATCGCAAAGCGGCTGGGTGTAACGGACCGGACTGCATTCCATGCGGGGGATTACGGAAATACCGTATCATCGTCCCTCCCCATCCTGTTGGCGGATGTCGTCCCCGACGATGCCGAAACGATCCTGATTTCCGGTTTCGGTGTCGGGTTGTCCCTCGGCTGCACGATTTTAAGGAGAGTGAATGATGATAACTGAACAGGCTATCCGCGATGCGATCTCGAAATCGGTCGATGATTTCGACGTTTCCGGGTTGGGCGCGGACGACGATTTCTTCGATGCCGGCCTGGATTCTCTGGACCATGCCACCGTGCTCCTGGGCATTCAGGAAGAATGTGGTCTTACGATCCCCGACGAAGCGGTCGACCAGTGCCGCAGCATTAACGGTATTCTCGAATTCTCCAGGAACAACACCTGAGAATGAAAGCCCCGGAGTAATCTGCAGCGTGGAATCCGGGACCGGTCAAAGGCATAAGGCCGCGTGGGCACTATGACAGTCCGACGACTTTTTCTCGATAGGGTGCCCGATGATTTCGATCCCGAAAATGATCTGGTTCTCGGGCCATCCTGTTTTATCGGCAGGGAGAATGTCTGGCCGGAGTGGGACCGGCAAGCATATCTCGATCCACTAGAAGATCCAGATATCCAATGGCGCGACTGGATGCGAACACGCATTCTCGCGAACCGCATGTGCCGCCGGATGGTGGACCATTTCAACCTCCGGCATGGCACGTCTTACGGTCACCGGTACTGGCGAGAACTGACGATCCTCTGGCTATTGCTGCTAATCCAGAGCGCATGGCTCCGATATCTTCAGGTGAATGCGGCAATTGCGCGATGGGGTGATGAGGTACTGACGGTTTCGACGGCCGGTCAGGAGACAGGTTGGGAGTTTTCCGACGATCTGGATTTCTTTCATAACGGACCGAAGAATCCTGATTATGACCTCTGGATTTGTTCGCAGATAATCCGGCTCGAAACACCGGGATGCTGGACGTTGGTTCCGGTACGTGAAGTGGGGTATCGGTCGCCTGCACCAGCGCCTCCACCTCCTGCATCGCTGAAAAATCGACTCGTTTCACTGGTCATGCGCCGTCGCGCCATCTTCAATCTGACGGATGCCGGCTCAGCCGAATGGCTCCTTTCTCTCCTAGTTCCCTTTTTGCCGCGCCGGCCCCAAAAACTCTCTCCACTGGTGGATGAGAGTATGGAGGCAGGATCGGTCCCTCCGTTTCCGGACGATTTTTTGAAACTGGTGGATCGACTTGTAAAAGAGACAATGCCACAGACATTGTCAGAGAACTTTGCAGAATTCGATCGCGCTGCCCGGTCGCTCCCCTACACGGCAGGGCGTCTTTTTGTCTCCGGCGCATCCAAATACGTTCCGGCCACGCGGTTCATGACAGCCCATGCGCTGGAGAAAGGCGAACGGGTTATGCGATATCAGCATGGCGCCTTTTATGGATCGGCGCATATCATGATTGGCCACGAAATAGAGTATTATGATAACGGCTTTGTATCATGGGGCTGGCGTGATGACGGCCGCGTGCCGGGGTGCGCAATACCTCTGCCGTCACCGTCGCTTGCCCGGATCGCGGATCGGCATGCGCAGGTAACGGGCGATATCGTCTTCGTCGGGACAAACATCGAACTCGGACCGTATCCTTTCAAGCCATCTCCCCAGCCTTCAGGCATTCTCCGGTACCGGCATAGAAAGATCGAATTGATAAACGCGCTCTCCCCTTCGATGCGCGACCGCCTGCGCTATCGGCCTTATGTGAACACTGAGTCGGATCTGGATGATTTGGATTACGTCGCATTAAAAACAGGATCTATTCCGGTTGTGACGGGTGCGCTGGACCCTGCCCTTTTCAGCTGTTCACTTGCGGTTGTCGACCATCCTGGAACGCCAATGTACAGAACGCTGGTTGCGGATGTACCTACGGTTTTGGCTTGGGACCCGGAAGCCTGGCCGATGCACGAACGCGGCCGACGTGAACTCGATGGTCTAGAAAAGGCCGGGATTTTTGTTCGGGATCCTCTGGAGGCCGCAGACAAGATCAATGCGCTTGATGGGAAAATTGAACAGTGGTGGTCGTCGGAAACCGTGCAGACTGCGCGGCTGAACTGGTGTGAGGCGAATGCCATCATTCGAGAAAACTGGCTAGGCACCTGGGTCCGTTCTCTGGCGACTATTGGCGCGGCCCGGAAACAATTGATGTGATCAGATTGTGTTGAACTCTGCCCGAAAAATCTGGGAAATATTTGAACCCGCAACCAAGCGGCGTGCGTTTGCCCTGTTAGGTCTGATGCTGCTTGGGGCGTGTGCCGAGGCTCTGAGTATCGGGATGGTGTTTCCTCTGATTCAGGTTGCACTGAATCCCGATGATAGCGGGGCAAATGTTGTTGTTCTATATCTTGTAGACTGGCTAAATCTGTCTGCTCGCGAATCCGCCGGTGTCATGTTTGCGGGGATGTTGATCTTCTTCCTTCTGAAGAATGCCTATCTCCTGTTCCTCGTTCATTGTCAGGGGAGCTTCATCTGGGGAACGCTCGCCAGCCTTTGGGTGAGAATGTACAGTCGGTATCTTGGGCAACCCTACGAATTCCATATGCAGCGGAATTCATCTGAACTGGTCAATAACGTCACCGTGACGCTGCGTAGCATGTTTTATTCATTCGTAATGCCCGTCATAAATATGGCTACCGAGCTATTCATTGTACTGGCAATCTGTGCCCTGCTTCTCTGGTCGGCGCCGCTGGTGACGATCTCCTCTTTTGTTTTGCTGACCGCTTTGGTCGTAATGTATTTCCTTATATTCCGCCGGCCCCTGGCACGTTGGGGGGGCGACCAGATAAAGAAGCAGCAAAGTATGATCCTCTGGTTGAATCAGGGGATGGCAGGGATCAAGGAGGTCAAAACCCTGGGTCAGGAAGCGTATTTCCTGAGAGAGTTCACGGATTCTTCTGCAATGGTCGCGCATTATTCGCGGAACAATCTGCTGGTGACCCAGATGCCGCGTTATATCGCGGAGACTGTCGTGATCAGTAGCATTCTGATCGTCATCTATTATATTGGTGTGGTACAGAACTCGGCTCAGGATGCCTTGCCGCTTATGGCAATGTTCAGTATGGCGGCGTTTCGGCTGATGCCGGCTGTCAGTCGGATTGCGTCATATATGGGTCATATCAGCTTTGGCGGCGCAGCTCTTACGACAATCCATAATGACCTGATGGGTCCCGGCCCGCCCGTTCGAAATCATGCGGATGCCGCGAAAGTGCCCGCGATGAAATTCGACGACAGGCTGTCTATAGAGAATGTAAGTTTTCGGTATGCCGGCGCGGATCAGGATACCTTGAAGAATATTTCGATCCAGATTCCGCGTGGCGCATCGGTGGCTCTTGTTGGACCTTCCGGTGCCGGCAAGACGACACTTGCCGATCTGATTCTTGGTCTATACCAGCCGACCGAAGGTGTCATCCTCGCGGACGGTGTGGATGTGAGCACCAATCCTGAAGGTTGGAGGCGGATTGTAAGTTGTATTCCGCAGCGCGTTTTCATGCTGGATGCCCCCGTGTGGGCAAATATTGCGCTCGGGCGGAGCGCGGATGAAATAGATCCTGAGCGGATGAAGCAGATTCTGAAGAAAAGCCAGCTATCGGAAACCGTCGCCGCCATGCGCGACGGAATAGATACCATGGTCGGTGAGGGCGGGGCACGCATGTCGGGAGGCCAGACACAGCGCATCGGGATTGCCCGCTCGCTCTACGCTGATGCGGATATTCTGATCATGGACGAGGCAACCTCGGCGCTCGACTCCGAGACAGAGCACGCAATATCGAAGGTCGTCGATCTTATGAAAGGCGACAAGACCCTTATCATCATTGCCCATCGTCTCAGTACGGTCCGTCATTGCGATTGTCTTTACTACATGAAAGACGGCCGGATTATCGACAGCGGCACATTCGAAGAGTTGTATGAAAAGAACGAAGAGTTCCGCGAAATGGTCCTCAAGATGGATGTGTCGGTAAACTGAAAATCATAGATGACTGAAAAATTCACTTCGTTTGCCGAGATCGCGTTGCGATGCCCGTCTTGTTGCGTCGATGGTTTGGTGCTAGATGGGACATGGCTGAAATGTCTGGCCTGCGGAGAAGCCTTCGCCGCCGACCCTGAAATACGATTTGCAACACTGCTGCCGCCGGCGATTCAGGATGATACGGCGAAGCAGAACATCCAGAAATGGTGGGGTGATCTGTATGAGCAGCTCTACGGCGAGACAGACCGGAACCTGACGCGCGACAACCTCGCTGAAATGGTCGATGCATTTGAGGACCTGATGAAAATCCGGCAGCACCTTGCGGTTGTCGAGATGCCTCTGGCTGATCTGTCAGGAAAGCACGTTCTTGAAATCGGACCGGGCGGCGGTGGACATTCCTGCCTGTTCAAGAAGTATGGCGCGCAAGTGACCGTCGCTGATATCACCCCTGAGCGTGCGCTGTCGGCGACGCGGAAGTTGTCGCTGATGGACGGGCCTGAAAGTGTGGGGTTTAATGCCGATGGAGAGAACCTGCCCTTCGCAGACAATACCTTTGATTTCGTCTATTCAAATGGTGTTCTTCACCATTCGGAGAATACCGACCAATGCGTCGCAGAGGTTTTCAGAGTGCTCAAACCCGGCGGAACGGCGGTGATCATGCTGTATTCGCGTCATTCCGCAATATTCTGGCTGAATATAGCTCCGCGAGCGCTGATTACCGGCGAACTGTTCCGCTGGCCCGAAGCGCAGTGGATTGGCCGGCTGACCGAAGGTCGCCCGAAATTCGGCACGACCAAAAATCCCTATACCCGGGTCTATTCAAAGGCGGAAATGCAGAAAGCCTTCCAGCATTTTGACATCCGGTCCCTGCGGAAATCCAGTTTCCAGTTTGATAATTTGGCCATTCCGAGACTCAGCCAGATACGTAACGCCTTGTTCCGGGCATTCGGGCGCCAGCCCCATCCGGGCGGTGTGCTGGTGTATGGAGCGCCCTATCAGCCGGAGACGAAGCTCGAACTCGCCCTTGGTCCTGTCGCGGGATTTTCCTGGAATATCGTGGCTGAAAAACCTGCCCCCATGGTCGTTGACAGCTCAGATGCGTGAACAGGACATAAGGCCGGCAGACATACTCGCCACCTATCTGGAATTAAGCCGTCAGGATGCTCGGACGTTCTTTCCGGATCCGGACCGGCTGCCGCTCGGCGCGTGCCCGGGCTGCGGCTCCACCGAAGGTGCCGGCGCATTGTTTCGTAAACACGGCTTCAGGATCGTCGAATGTGGCCGATGCAAAACGATGTTCGTCAATCCCCGCCCCGCTCCGGAGCAACTGGAGGCATTTTACCGAGACAGTCCATCGACCGATTACTGGGCAAATGTCTTCTTTCCAGCCGTGGCAGAGGCGCGACGTAAGCTGGTCTTCGCGCCGCGCGCGCGTCAGGTGCTCGATCTCGTCACCCAGATATCGGGTCAGCCCGACAATGTTGTCGATATCGGCGCCGGCTACGGGCTGTTTCTGGAAGAACTTGCGAAACTGATGCCGTCGGCAGTCCTCCGCGCGATCGAGCCGGGGCTGGCCCTCGCCGAACGCTGCCGCGAAATAGGGTTCGAGACGTTCGAGGGGTTTGCCGAAGAGGCGGCGACGGAGCCGGCCTGGAAAGGCCATGCCGATCTGGTGACATCCTTTGAGGTCATCGAACACCTGCCTGACCCGGTCGGCTTTGTTCGCACGATGCATGATCTTGCGCGGCCAGGCGGAATGATATTTTTCAGTGGCCTGTGCGGGGACGGGTTTGATATTCGCACATTAGGCGAACAGTCGAATGCCGTTAGTCCGCCACATCATCTGACATTTCTGAGCCAGCAGGGCGTATACGCCCTGCTGGGTCGTGCCGGACTTGAATGCGTCAGCTTTCAGACACCCGGGAAGCTGGATGTGGACATTGTCCGGACCGCCATTCAGGCTGATGCGAAAATTTCAGTCGAGCCGCAGATTCGGGAAATTCTGCTGGATGGTGACGAACGTGCGCGTGCAGAATTTCAGACCCGGCTGGTTTCGAACCGACGTTCGTCGCATATGTGGGTGCTTGCCCGCAGACCGGAAAAACTTCCGGAGATTAAGGGCTGATATGCCTGTTCTCCTGCGCGCCAGGAATGATTTGCCGCCGCCTGACGCTTACCAGTACTGGGCCGCAATTGGTGATGTGCCCGCTGGACTGGATACTGGACGCCGCGTCCCCGGTCTTGCGGACGTTCTGGAACAGGCCTTCGACGCTGCTGCTTCCGACTGGTGGGAGCTTGGCCGCCGGTTGTCGTCGGAACCGACGGCCGGCTTCGCCCATACGCCTGCCTGTGCTGCCAATCTGAGCGATTTGGGCCTGATGCTGGCCTGGGCACGTCTCGCCGCAGTCTGGGCGAAGAATGCGCCCGTCATATTGCTGGTCACAGATGATCCGTGGGTTTTCCGTCATTTGTCGTGTCTGGACGGAATCGTGGCGGGTCCCGCGCCAGATCTTTGGCGCTCTGAGTTGAAGCTGTTTATCCGCGGCTATGCTGCGCGCAGCCGGGCGGCTCTGCGATTTGGCCGGTATGCATGGAAGCTGCGTTCGATGCGCCGGATCGCCCAACCGCGCCGTACGGCGATGCTGGTCTACGGCCATCCGAACAGCACGCCGGAAGGTCATGACGGGTACTTTGGCACTCTGATGTCTGAACTTCCGGATATCGTCCGGGTCCTGCATGTGGATTGCCCCCCGGGTCGGGCAACTGAGCTGGCGCGGGACGGACGAACCTTCAGTCTGCACGCCTGGGGCAATCCACTGGCTGCGGTCCAACTGATACGCGCGTATTGGCGTCCCGCCGACAAATGGCGGTCTCATGCCGATGGTTGGCTGATCCGGCGCGCCGCCCGACTCGAAGCCGGTACAGCAACTGGCGCCGCCATTGGCTGGCAGCAGGCGTGCCAGAGGAAATGGCTGGAGTTATGCCGCCCTGCGAAGGTTACCTGGCCGTGGGAGAACCACAGTTGGGAGCGGAGCTTTGTGCGCAGTTGTCGGCCGGCCGGTGTTACGACGATCGGCTATCAGCATTCTGTCGTCGGCCGGCAAATGCTTAACTACGCGCCGCAATCGAACCCGGATGGACTGGCAAGTATCCCCGACATGGTTTTATGTTCCGGGAGTGCTACTGCTGGTCAGCTTGTCGAATGGGGCATTCCGGCTGAACAGGTTTTGATAGGCGGCGCCCGGCGTGTCGCAGAAGAAGCCGAGCCGGGATATGCCGAGGATGCCCCCGTTTTCATGCCGCTGCCATTCGACGAACGTGTTTCGGCAGAAATGATAGCGGCAGCGAAGTCGGTCCCGGGAAAGACGTTTCTGATCAGAAATCATCCAATGACGCCCTATGCCTTCCGCGAGACTGATACCGTCCGCCGGACGGATCAGCCACTGTCCAGGCAATCGGTGTTGTCGGCTGTGGTCTTTGCCGCGTCGACTGTCGGGCTGGAAAGTCTGATAGCCGGCCTGCCGACATTCCGTTTTCGCCCGCAATCCTGTATGGCCCTCGATATTCTGCCTGCGAGTCTGACAATCGGTGTGGTCGATGCGGATACGCTCGGCTGTGCTCTGAAAAATGCCCGACCTGGAAATGCGCTCAGGCGGGACAGTTTTTTTGCGGAGGTCGATGCCGGTATGTGGCGCAAATTTCTTGAAACGGAATCATCCGATGGAAAATAGACTTAAGGAACAACTTGCCCGGGGAAAAAAAACCGTCGGCGGCTGGTTGACGGTTGCCTCGCCAGTTGTCGCCGAGGCGACGGCTTCCTGCGGATTCGACTGGGTCGCTGTAGATATGGAGCATGCGCCGGTTTCGGAAGGCGACCTTCAGGGAGTCTTTATAGCGATAGAGCGCAGTGGGGCGGCGCCGATGGTTCGCCTCCCGGAGGCTGACCCATATCTTGCGCGGCGTCTTCTGGATGCAGGCGCTCACGGATTAATTATTCCTGTAGTCGAGAGTGCGCACGCGTTTTCTGTCTTTTCGCGCCATTGTCTGTATCCGCCGGCAGGATCGCGGGGCGTCGGCTTGTCACGCTGCAACCTGTGGGGCGACGCATTTGACGAATACATTGATGGCTTCTCTCCGGTTCTTGTGCCGCAGATAGAAAGTGCAGCAGGGGTCGCGGCATCTGCCGATATTGCGGCCTTGGCGGAAGTGGATGCATTGTTCCTCGGTCCCTATGATCTGTCGGCCAGTCTCGGCAGCAGGGGAGATTTTTCGACCACTGCCTTCAGGGACGCAATTTCAACCGTTCGTGAAACCTGCCTTGCCCATGGAAAGGCGGCCGGCATTCATCAGGTAGAGCCCGATCCCGTTGCGCTTCGTGCGCGCATAGATGAGGGCTTCGGCTTTGTCGCCTATGCTACCGACATGATCGCCATGCGCGCCGCGCTGAAGCTTCCGGAAAGCCTCGGATGACCCGGACCGTTTGCGTGATACCTGCCCGGATGGGATCCAGCCGTTTCCCCGGGAAGCCGCTCGAGAAAATGCTCGGACTAGAGATGATCCTGCATATTCATGATCGTTGCCGCCTGTATGACGGGTTCGAACGCGTGGTTGTCGCGACCTGTGATCAGGTTATTCATGATGTAGTGACCGACCATGGCGGCGAAGCAATCATGACCGCGGATACGCATGAACGCTGCACCGACCGCACTGAGGAGGCCATTGCCAATCTGGGGATTGATCTGGCTGACGATGATTTCGTGTTGATGGTGCAGGGTGACGAAGTTCTGGTCTCGCCGGACATGTTGCGCCAGATGTGTGACATCTATCGGCGGGATCGGCCGCAGGCGGTCAATCTCGTTTCGCGCATTTACCGTATCGAGGACCACGAAGATCCGAATACCGTCAAGGTTGTCAGTGCGCCGGATGGCCGTGCACTCTATTTTTCCCGAGCCCCGATCCCGTCACGCGCGCGAGCGAGTAGTGTTCCTATATACCAGCAGACCGGCATCATCGGATTTTCCGCAGAATTTCTGCGGCGGTTCAGCGCTCTGGCACCAACCCCGCTCGAGATTATCGAATCGGTCGATATGATGAGGGTGATTGAGCACGGCCTCGCCATTCAACTGGTCCCGTCGGATACGGAAACGATCGGTGTTGATACCCCCGCCGATCTTGAGCGCGGTGAGCAGATTCTAAAGGAAGATCCGTATACGAAGATGTATCTGGAGACGGCATGACCGGAAAACTTCGAATCGGTATCGCCGGCTATGGAGTGGTCGGCCGCCGCCGCCGGCAATTCATCGATCAGCATCCGGCGCTGCGTACCGTTGCGGTTTGCGACCGGACGTTCGACGGTGACGGGGTGCTGGATGACGGTGTCGCGTTTCATGCCGACTATCGGTCGCTGCTCGGAGAAAATTTGGATGCACTTTTTGTCTGTTTAACGAACGATGTCGCACCCGAGGTCACCATGGCGGGCCTGGAAAACGGGCTGCATGTGTTCTGTGAAAAGCCGCCCGGGCGGGATCTTGCCGACATGGCCGCGATCAAAGCGTGTGAGAGCCGGTTCCCGGAGCTGAAGCTGAAATACGGCTTTAACCATCGCTACCACCATTCGGTAAGGGATGCGCTGGCACTGATAACGTCAGGCGATCTCGGGAAAATAATCAATTTGCGGGGCGTCTATGGCAAATCGAAGATCATCAGTTTCGAATCCGATTGGCGGACCAAACGCAGTATTGCAGGTGGAGGAATCCTGCTCGATCAGGGTATACACATGCTCGATCTGCTGCGTCTTTTCGCGGGCGAGTTCCGGGATATAAAGAGTTTCGTCGATAACGGTTTCTGGAATCATGACGTCGAGGACAATGCATATGCGTTGATGCGCACTGAAGACGGTATCGTCGCTTTCCTGCATTCATCTGCGACACAGTGGCAACATCGTTTTAATCTTGAGATCGCCCTCAGCAAGGGCTCCATCGTTCTGTCGGGTATTCTGTCGGGCTCCAAAAGCTATGGTGCCGAAACGATGATCGTCACCCGCCGCTCGGACGACGCGGCAGGCGACCCACCCGAGGAGGTTCACCGGTACGACGAGGATCCATCCTGGGCCTGCGAGATTGACGAATTCGCCACGGCAATCCTGAGCGATGGAAAAATCCTGTCGGGTACGTCGACCGATGCTGCGAAGACGATGGAACTTGTCTACCGGATTTACTGCGCCGACCCTGTCTGGAAGGCGCAATGGAAACTCGACGACAATTTGCCAGACACCAACGACTGACAAGTCCTTACAATTGTATCGCCGCTTGTCTTTGCCCGCGGTGAAGATGGAACTTATCCGAATATGTTGAATGCCCTGAAATCAGTCGTGCGGTCATTTGGTATCGACACGCGGAAAGTCTATCAGACGCTATCCGCGTGGAGTGTGGACACTGCGGTTCGCGAGCAGGGGTTTGCCGAACTGCGAGAAAAATTGCGTGAAGAGATTCCTGACCTCGCCGACCAGTATACGCTCGACATCGATCCGGTTGAGTATGCGCGTTACTGGGAGACGAAGATGCGGAGTATTCACGCCTTCCAGATTGATAGCGCCCTTCAGGCGATCAATGCTCTGGGCAGGGATGACCTGACCGTTGTCGATGTCGGAGACTCATCCGGGAATCATGGCACCTATCTGAAGGCCCTGGCGCCGGCAGGCCGGATAGAACGGGTGGTAAGTGTCAATCTCGACCCCGTTGCAGTCGATAAAATCAAGGCAAAAGGGGGGGAGGCCATTCTGTCCCGCGCCGAAGCCCTCGAGACACACGGGCTGCAGCCTGACATGATGCTGCTCTTCGAAACACTGGAACATATTACGGATCCGCTGCGATTCCTGCATACGATGGCGACCGACGGCAATATTGAAAATATTCTGCTGACGGTGCCGTACCGGGTGGACAGCCGTTTCGGGGGCGATCTGATCCGCGGGACGGGTTCGGGAATGCCGGAGCAGATAACGCCGGAGCAGGTCCATATCTTCGAATTGTCGCCGCAGGACTGGCAATTGCTTGCCCGCCTCGCGGGTTACAGAACCGAGTTCTGCCGGATATATCGCCAATACCCGCAACGCTCGTTAGGACGGATTATGAAGAGGGTATGGCGCACGCTGGATTTCGAGGGGTTCATCGCACTTTCCCTGAAGCGGGATGATACGCTCAGCGCCCGCTACACGGGATGGTGATATGGATGCGGCGCCCGCCTGTTCCATTGACTGGTCAGGCCTCCCGATTATAGTCACGCTTCCTCGGCAAAGAACCCAGTTCCAGATCGATTCAGGTACACAAATACAATGACCGAAAGCGAAATCTTCAGTCGGCTTACCGACATTTTCCATGACGTCTTCGACGACGATGATATTGAATTGACACCGGACATGACCGCAGAAGATGTCGATGAATGGGATTCGCTAAGCCATATACGACTGATCGTGGCTGCGGAGCGGGAATTCGGTGTGTCTTTTAGCTCGGCCGAGGTCGCGAACCTTGAAAACGTGGGCCAGTTTGTTGCTCTCATCCTTGCCCGAAACACTGATTGATTGATGAGGCGGCCGCGATGTCCTGGGATAAATTCGTCTTGGAGAATCGCGCCGAACTTCAATTCAACGTCTCTTCTGCAGAGATGGATACGTTCCGGATATTGTCAGGCGATACCAATCCTCTGCATGCGGATGATGCCTATGCCCGCACACTTGGGTTTGATAGCAAGGTCGTTTTCGGAGCGTTAATTGTCGCAAAGATATCGGCTTTGATCGGTGCCCATATCCCCGGTCGGGGTGGGGTCTGGACGGGCCTGCGAATTGATTTCCGAAAGCCTCTTTATCCAGGCGAGACGGTTACGCTCACGGGCACAATAGATTCAAAGTCCGACGCTGCGAGAATGCTCACACTTAAATTGCGGGCGGATACACTCGATAAATGTATTGCGACAGGATCAGCCGAAGCAGTGTTTCGCGGCGATGACTGAATACGTTCTGGTGTCCGGTGGCAGCGGAGGGATCGGTGGCGCGCTCTGCAGATGTCTCGCCGCCAACGGCTACCACCCAGTTATTGGGTATTCCAGGCGCGCGGACGTTGCGGAGAACCTTGCAGACGAAATCGGCGGTACCGCACTTTGTCTCGACATGACGTCGGCGGAATCTATTCGTGAGGCTATAGAGTTCATCGCGGCGGGACCGCACGATCTCGTTGGAGTGGTCCTGGCCGCATCACCGCCACCCGCGATCGCACCTGTGTTCCGTTTGCCAGAAGGCGAGATGGAAGCCCAGTGGGAAGTTAACGTTCTGGGACCGCATGCTTTGCTTGACGGAGCCATCCGTAAACTTATGCGCCCCAAGAAAAAGGGCTGGATCGTAGGCGTTCTGACAGATGCAATGGGCCAGAGCAGTACAGCAGCTAAGAGTATGGGGGGATATATCATAGCCAAGCATGGTCTTCTGGGGCTGCTGAAAGTCGTCGACGCGGAATACGGTTGGCTGGATGTGATGACGATATTCCCCGGATATACCGAAACCGAGATGCTTGGCACTTTCGACAGTCGGTTTCTTGACCAGATGCGCGCCAAAAGCCCCGAAGGACGTTTCGCATCGGCAGGCGAGGTCGCAGAAGAGATTATGAATCAGATCAGGGGGGCATAGGGTTTGCAGCTTCTGGATATGCCCTGGCTGCCCAGGCCAATGGACGATTTCAGAGCACGATGCCGGGAAATTTCAGGGGGTGTTGCCGGCGCAGGCGCAATGATCCGCGGGCTCGCAGGACATGCGCTCGATTTAAATCAGCTAACCGTGCTGGCAAAAGCTATCGGTCGCGCGCGAACCGACGATATGCCCCTTGAAGGGCTGACGCCGCTGCGCTTGGCACTACTGAGCAATGGAACCACGTCTTTGCTCGTGCCCGCGCTGGTAGCCACCGCGGCACGTTACGGATTTTTACTGGATGTTGTCGAGGCACCTTTTGATCAGGCCATGCAGGCGGCGCTTGACCCTGAATCCGAAATCAACAGCTCATCGCCGGATGTGGTTCTGCTGGCGTTTGACCAGCATATTCTGCCGTTGCCGACCAACATGGCGGATCGGGCAGAGGCAGTCGATTGTATTGAAGCGACTGTCGCCCGGATCGATTCTATCCGTAGCGGTGTTGCGGCGGCTTCCGGCGCGACAGTGATTCTTCAGACCATGCCGCCGCCGCCGGCACATACTATCGGCAGCTACGATCTGCAGCTGCCCGGCAGCCCTGGTCGGCTGACGGCTGGGGTGAACGCATATCTGGTGGACGCAGTCGATCGATCGGGGGACTTGCTTCTGGACGTTGGCGGGTTGGCCCAGATGGTCGGCTTGCACGAATGGCACGATCCAAATCAATGGTATATGGCCAAATTGGCATTTACACAGAATGCGGTGCCGCTTTATGCCGATCACGTCGCCAGATTGCTTGCCGCCTGGAAAGGGAAAAGCAGGAAATGTCTTGTACTTGATCTGGACAACACGCTGTGGGGTGGCGTGATCGGAGATGATGGTGTCGGTGGCATCTCTCTCGGACATGGCGATCCCGTCGGAGAGGCGCATCTTGCAGTTCAGTCGGTAGCTTTGGAGTTGCGGCGGCTTGGGGTAATTCTTGCGGTATCCTCCAAAAACGACGATGCGACGGCCCGAGAGCCCTTCCTGAATCATCCCGACATGTTGATGCGTGAATCGGACATTGCCGTGTTCCAGGCGAACTGGTCCGACAAGGCCACTAACCTGGAAGCAATAGCCGCCACACTCGATATTGGCGTCGATTCACTGGTGCTGCTGGATGACAATCCGGCCGAACGGGCTCAGGTCCGGGAAGCATTGCCGATGGTAGCCGTGCCCGAATTGCCCGATGACCCGGCACAGTTTGCCCGCACGCTTCTTGCCGCGGGCTACTTCGAGACCGTGTCGCTGTCGCAGGAGGATCTGATACGGGCGGACGATTATGGAGCGCGCGCCAGGCGGATAGAATTGCGGGGTAAGGCACGCTCGCTTGATTCCTACCTTGAATCCCTCGAGATGGAGATCCTGTTTGCGGCATTTGATGAAACCGGACGGAGCCGCATCGCCCAACTGACGAACAAGTCGAACCAGTTCAACCTCACCACGCGCCGTTATAGCGAAAAGGATATTGGGGAAATCGAAAACGATCCGTCGGCCTTTACACTTCAGGTGCGCCTGCGCGACAGGTTTGGCGATAACGGGATGATTAGTGTGCTTATCTGCCGGGATGCGGGAGACGCGTGGGAGATAGATACCTGGCTGATGAGTTGCAGGGTACTGGGGCGCGGTGTCGAGGATGCGGTTCTTGCCGAACTCGTCCGCCATGGCGCCTCTGCCGGAAAGAAGGCTTTGATTGGCAGGTTTATCCCTTCCGGCAAGAACGCAATGGTGCGAGACCATTATAAGAAACTTGGTTTCGCCGGCTCCGGTGAGCACTGGCGGCTGGATATTGCGGATTTCAAGCCGCGGAAAGTTCATATGCGTATAATTGATAATGCGAACGCACCGAACAGATGAGCGGTAAATCGGCTTTTTCTCTGGGATGGTTGTGTGCCAAGGCCGTTTTCTATCTCCTCGTCAGTATGCAGGCGGCTGATATTATCGTTGTCGCGTATCAACAGTTCTGAATGACGGCCCGAATCCTTAAACTCATGCTTTGGGCGGCGCTCGCGGTAGGTGTCCTGGAGCTCTCAGCGCGGTTATTTCTGTTCCCGCAATACACAGCCATGCTGCCAGATATGTACTGGCAGCATCCGGTTCTCGGCCACTATAACAAGCCCAATCTGGCTGTACGCCGGTTTAATCCGATGAATTACGACGTTATCAACCACACCAATTCGCTAGGCATGCGCGGCCGGGAAAAAGATCGAGAACGGGAGCTTGCAGGCGTATGGATTGCCGGCGGATCCAATACTTTTGGCGGATATGTCTCGGATGGCGATGTTTTTGCCGCTGGGTTGAAACGCTATGACATCTGGGCGGCCAATCTTGCCTCCGAGGGACATTCGATCGCAAGTCAGGCTGCCATGCTGCGTGTTCTTGCAAGGGAAGGGTATCGTCCCCGTTCGGTTGTCCTCGTCCTGTCGATGTATTTCGCGATCAGGGACTATTCCAATGATTTTTCCGCGCTGACCGAGCCGCTGGCCGGGAGCTTGTCCGGTGCGCCGGTTTCCACCAAGACCGCGCGACAGAACCTGATTGCAGCAATGACTGACACGCGGGAGGCGCTGCCAAATGATTTTCAGGCTATCCGCGCACGATTGTTGAAATCGAGCGCTCTATACGGGTGGTTCAAGGTTGGCACTATGGGTGTCCCGGTACTCCGTGATTGGACACTGCGCGCGGGACTTAGAAACGATCTCGACTTTGTCCAGAATTTTGATCTCAAGCTGTTGCGACCGCTTACGGATGACAATCCTGGCCGCGGGGAAATCGAATCGACGGCAGACTACGTTGCCGCTGTGTCCAAGATGGTGAAGGAAATGTTCGATGTACCCTTCGGCGTCTTGATTTTGCCGGCGCATCATCAGTTGCATCCGGAAAGTTTCGCCCGATATGTCGCGCATCATGGGTTGACCGGTCAGGACCTGGAACCGCTCCGCGCGTTGACAGCGTTGAAGGCGGCTCTGGAACGTCGGGATATCCCGTTTCTCGACACTTTTCCCGCTCTGCGGGACAGCGGGATTGCCCGATTCACGTTCCCAGACGATGGCCACCTGACAGCGGAGGCCCATCGTATCGTCGCCCGGGTCCTCGCAAACTGGCTCAAGAACGATATGCGGTCCGGCGCGCCGAAAGTCCCGGTGCCGAGATGACGGGAACAACGTGATCGGGATCGACCCTATATCGGCCGATAGCCTTGCATTCGCGACGGTTGCTTTTGGTGTCATCGCGCTAGCCTGGTCCCGCGCATCTCGCTGGTTTCCCATTGGCCTCGCGATTGCCAGTCTGGTCGTTCTCGCGACCTGGCTTCGACCCCTGGATATCGCCGCTCTCGCGTTATTTGTTGGTCCACCCTATTTCGCCATTCACCAACTATGGGGACAGAAGCAGGGGAGCGCCACGAGAACCGCTATCGTCGTGATCGTCTGGGAAGTTCTGTTATTTATTTATCTTCGCAAATACGAATGGGTCGGCGATGTTTCCTGGCTGGATCATCCGGTGGCCATTATCGGCTTGTCTTACATGTTGTTCCGGGTGATCCACCTGATTGTGGAGGCGCCCAATATGGGACATTTGCCCTTCGGCCCGCTAAACTATCTATCCTACATCTTTGCTTTCTGGACGCTTCTTTCAGGCCCGATACAGCGCTACGAGGCATTCGTTCAGGGCATGAGTACGGCCGGCCGACCTGCACCAGACAAAGCCCTCGCCGCCGCGCACAGGATGGTCAATGGGCTGATCAAAGCGTTCGTCATTGCACCGGTCTTTCTAAGGTCTTCTGATATCGCTGCGTTGACATCAGCCGATGCAAACTGGCTGGATTTTGCCATCGTCCTGTATTCCTACCCGATTTATCTGTACCTGAATTTCTCGGGCTATACCGATATAGTAATCGCCATAGCCCGGCTTTGCGGCGTCAACACGTTGCCGGAAAATTTCAACCGGCCGTATCTCGCGCGAAACCTGCCTGATTTCTGGTCGCGCTGGCATATGTCTTTCGGGACATGGATCCGCCACTATGTGTTTACACCTCTGTCCAAGTTCCTGTTGGGCGCAACGCCGCCCGCTGCGCACAATACGATGCTGGCGATCAGCGTGGTGGTGACGTTTTTTGTTGTTGGTGCCTGGCACGGAACAACACTCAATTTCCTGATCTTCGGATTGCTACATGCCGGCGCAATTATCGTCGGCGCATTTTATGGCGGGATACTGAAATCTATTCTTGGCAAGAAGCGACGTAAGGAATTTGAATCCCACATCGTCGTACGAGCGCTCAGCACTGTTCTGTGTTTTCACTTTGTTGCCGCGACGGTTCTGCTGTTTCCTAATTCCGTATCGTCCCTTGCATCGACGCTGACGCAATTCTGGGGGTAAGTTCGGCTCCCGCGCGAAAGGGATAGGTCCGTCGGGTCCAGCCTAGTGACGGATCAGAACGCCTCCCCATTGCGCAGTGAACGCCGGGGAAAGCGCTACCGACCATCCGCCGCGTGCTGGCGGTGAATCGCGAAGATAGCTATCGAGAAAATAGAGCACATCCACGCCACCCAAATGCGCACACCGAAAATCGGATGCAACCCGGTCGATCAGTTCGGGGTGTTGCTCGAGAAGGAGAGGAACACGCTTGCGCCCGAAAGACGGCAGAAAAACAGCTCCGATATCTGTCGGTTCGATACCCGCAGCGCCGGTCAGGGAATCAATCAGCGCACAGCAACGTTCTTTTTCGCCAACGATGTAATCGATCTGGGCTTCGTGACTGGGAAAATCGACCTTGATTTGCAGGGATTTTTCCAGTGTGACGTCGGTCGTATAAGAATCACCGACCGGGATACGCATCGCTCCCCAATCGGCTGCCGCAGATTTTTCTGCGTAAAATTCGACGGTCGGCCCTTCGCCGGGAGCGGCTGTGATCAATATTCCGGCGGCTGCGTCACCCCATGAGAATGCGCCATGGGTGAAATTTTTCACAAGGGAAGACGCTTTGCAGGCCGTTACAATCAGGACGGCTCCGCGATCCGGCTCACAACGCAGAAACTGGGCACCAATACGTATCGCGGCGAGAACGCCGACACACCCTTGGGCAATATTAAGGCAATCGGCATTCGCGAGCCCCAGTTCAGCGCGGATGGCGACGGCGGGAATTTCGAGCCCGTAGCCGGTAAGGAGCGTCGGCGCAGAAATCACCATGCCTATATCCGCGGCGCCGATGCCGGATTTTTCGAGGGTTTCCCGTGCCGCAGATACCGCTAAATCGGTGGAGGACCTTCCAGTGCTATAGGTAATTTCCTGACCGGTCTTCTCGAGATGCCGGCTTATGGCGTCCGGCTGATCAATCTCCGCAAGCCGGATTGGTTTCCCCGGCAAGTGTATACCGATAGCGCCAATTCTTGCACCACAACGGGAAACACTAACGATATCGTTACTGGTCATCATAATCTTGTTTCCAAATCCCTGGCAGGGGCCGCTTGACCAAAGACCATTCCCAAAATCGCCAATGCAGGATGCTTCGGCAACAGAATACGTGCCCCAATATTGCAAAATCCGTAGACTTTGTCGTTGGCGGACTGCACCGGCGACCGTCGATACGCGGGTTCGGCTTGATTAAGGGCGCGAACAGTCGCATGTATTCGGGAACTGATAGCATGAGCCGCGCGACGGGCCGAGACAGCCTTCACGATCAACCATTGCGCTTGCCAGGACAGAGGACTGAGAATTGAAAAAATTCATATGCAAACACCCGTGGACGCACTTCGAGGTCAATAACCCGAATGGCGACGTCACGATGTGCTGCAACAACGATACTGTCCTTGGCAATGTCAACGACGATTCGATTGCCGACATCTGGAATGGCGACAAGTTCTCGCGCATCCGCAAGCGAATGGTCGAAGAGGGCGCGCATGCATTTTGCCCGCATACCTGCCCCGTGCTCCAGGGTGGGAAAAAATATGAAAACCTTGACTGGTATAAGGAACTCGATCCGGAAGGCCCTATCCGGGAGAACGCCGAGAAGAATGAACAGGAATACGACGCACGCAAGACCGTTCTTGAAACCAAGCCGCGCTGGGTCCGGTTTACATACTCCTACGCGTGCAATCTGGATTGCTACCATTGTTATCAGCGGGAGGACGCTACTCAGCGATTGAAGCTGTCCAACGAGTTCATGGATCAATTGCCGGAGTATGTCGAGACGGCTCAGATCGTGTATCCGTTTGGCGGCGAGCCTTTCTTTTTCTCGCCCGTCATCGATTTTCTTGCGTCACATAATACCAACACCGAAACGCGGTTTCTGCTGATCACGAATGCGACGCTGCTGACCGACAAGGTTTTTGAGATTCTTGAACGTATCCCGATCAGCACAATGGCCGCGTCGCTGGATGCCGCGAATGCCAAAAGCTTCGATGCCCTTCGCGTTCGCGGGCGAAATGCGAACTGGGACCAGGTTGTCACCAATCTGGGGCGCATCGCTGATCTGAGAAAAAGAAAAGACTTCGAGTTTACGGTTTCCATGACGCTCAACAGCGTGAACGCGCTGGAAATTGAGGACTTTGTCGATCTCGCGCTCGGCTTTGATGCCGAACCATTGATCATGCTGGTCGCGAATCCCTATGAAACCACGGATTTTCAGCGCAAGTTTCTGCTTTTTACGCCGCCGCAGTTCGACGAGATGGAGGCGCAGATCAGCCGGAGTCTTGTTAAGGTGCGGAAGAAGGCGCTACAGGATGCCGAAATATATCTTGAGCAGTTATTGATTAGACTGAGAGATCACCGTCGCGGCGATAACGACCCGGTAAGATATGCGACAAAAAAGGTCGCAAGACAGGTTTTCCGCAGACTCCCTGAACAGGTCCAGGATCCGCTGCGCCGGGTTGTTCAGAATCACCGGCGGAACGCCGCAGACAAGGCCAGGCAATAGACAATGCCGCTGGTATTCTGCCTTAAATGAAAAAACAGGAATGACCTCTCTCGTGAATAAAATCGACGAACTCACAGAACGCCATGCCGGCGATCCGGCCGCTTATGCCGGTGCATATCTCGACTACCTGGCTTCATGTTTTTCGTCCCTTGATCACGAAGCGCTCGCGCGATTTGTAAATTTGCTGCTTTCGGCCAGGGAGTCGGGCGCTGCGGTATTCTTCATCGGCAACGGTGGATCTGCCGCGACCGCCTCCCACTTCGCCAATGACATTTCCATCGGCACCCGCACCGGCGACGACAAGCCGTTTCGGGCCATCAGCCTGACCGACAATGTCGCGGTCATGACCGCACTGGCGAATGATGAAGGGTATGACCGTATGTTCGTCGATCAGTTAAGGGTGCAGATGCGGGACGGCGATTCCCTGGTCGCTATTTCTGCATCGGGGAACTCGCCGAACGTGATTGCCGCCGTAGACTATGCCAAATCCCGTGGCGCCACCATCGTCGGGCTGACAGGTTTCGATGGCGGTCGTCTGAGGGAGTTGTCGGATATATCGCTTCACGTACAGACAGCGAAGGGTGAATACGGTCCCGTTGAGGATATCCATATGATCTTCGACCATCTGATCGGAAGCTATCTGAATGCCGAGGTCAGAACCCGCAGCGGGAAAGCCTAGGCGCCGCGATGCGTGTCGCCATCTTTGATCTGGACGGGACGCTGGTGGATACAGCGCCCGATATCATCGACGCGTTGAACCGCGCACTTACCGATAGCGGTCTGAATACGGTCGACGATGCGGCGGGGCGCAGTTTCATCGGTGGGGGCGCCCGGGAGCTTGTCAAACTTGGCATTATCGCTTCCGTCGGCGAGAATCCTGACAACGTTCTTGTCGATGAGACCTTTTCAACGTTCATGACCTATTACAGTGAAAGTTCGACCGAGAAATCCGTGCTTTATCCAGGTGTTCGCGAGACGCTTGAGCTTTTCGCGGACGAGGGTCTGCCCATGGGCGTGTGCACCAACAAGCCGCATCAGATTTCGCTGATTGTTCTGGAAACTCTCGACCTCCAGCGATACTTCCGAACCGTTATCGGCGGCGATGCCCTCCCGGAGCGCAAGCCCCATGCACGGCATATCCTCGAAACCGCATCGCGGACTCTTCCGGGCTACAAACAGGCGATCATGATCGGCGACAGTGCGACCGACGTTGCCGCCGCGCGAAATTCCGGGGTACCGGTTGTCGCCGTCTCCTATGGATACAGGCTGGTCCCGGCGGAGGATCTCGGCGCCGACGCGGTGATTTCGGATATGCGCGAATTGCCGGCAGAACTGACCCGTCTTTGGCAGGCGGCATGAACGCGTCATTGCCTCTCACCGGGAAATCGGCGCTGGTCACCGGCGGCACGCGCGGTATCGGCTGGAGAATCGCCGAGAGGCTCGCGGCTGACGGTGCCGAAGTCACGGTGACTGGGACGCGCGCCGACGGGAGAGGACCTGTCGGTAGTCGGTACAAGGCTGTGAATTTCACTGACGATGATGCAACCGAAGCGTTCGCGGATCAGGTCGGCGCAAATTCGCCGGATATCCTGATCAACAATGCCGGACTAAACCGTAATGCGTCCGCCGCCGAAATAGACATGACGGATTTTGATGATATTCACCGGATAAACCTGCGTGCGCCGGTGCGCCTGATCAGGGCGGTCCTGCCCGGCATGCGCGACCGGGGCTGGGGGCGTATCGTCAATCTCTGCTCGATCTGGAGCAAGGTCGCGAGACCGGGCCGCGGTTCGTATGCAGCCAGCAAATTCGGTCTTGACGGCTTTACGGCAGCGGTCGCCGCCGAGGTGGCGTGTGACGGCGTTCTGGTCAATGCGATTTCTCCAGGATTTATCGATACGGAACTGACCCGCAAAACCGTGTCGCCGGAGCAACTGGAAAAGCTCCTCTCCGATGTTCCGGCGGGCCGGCTCGGACAGCCGGAAGAAATTGCGGCCTTCGTGGCCTGGCTCGTCGGACCGGAGAACACCTATATCAGCGGGCAGAATATCGCCATCGATGGCGGGTTTACCCGGGTATAGCCGGGAACGAATGGATACCTGAAAGCAATGACCGATCAGTCACCCTTCACGCCGATGATCATCGACTCCCATAAGGGCCCCTACACGGCCTATTTCAATGACGATGCGCTGGAGGCGCTGAACGCGGACATCCCTTCCAATGCGCATTTCATCATAGATGCGCGGGTGGCCGACCTGTACCGGGATCGCCTGAATAATGTTCTGGCATCTTCATCGGTCCTGCTTGTCGAGGCCCTGGAAACCAACAAGTCGCTCGACAGGATGCCGGACTATGTCCGGCATCTCGTGTCAAAAGGCATCCGGCGCGATCACACGTTGATCGCGATCGGTGGCGGCATTCTGCAGGACATAACGTGTTTTCTGTCCGCGACCCTGCTTCGCGGGATTGACTGGAAATTTTACCCGACGACGCTGCTGGCGCAGGCGGATTCCTGCATCGGTTCCAAGAGTTCTATTAATGCCGGCGACGCCAAAAACATTATGGGGACTTTCACCCCGCCGAAAGAAGTTCATATCTCCACGCGTCTTCTGCAAACGCTTGACGAGGCGGATGTGCGATCCGGCGTTGGCGAAATGCTGAAAGTCCACGCGATCGATGGGCCGGATGCCTTTGAGCGGATCGCCGGCGACTACGATCTGCTGTTTTCTGACCCTGCCGTAATGATGGGTTATATCCGCCGCTCTCTCGAGATCAAGAAAGCCTATATCGAGATCGACGAATTCGATCGGGGCCCCCGGAACATTTTCAATTACGGCCACAGTTTCGGTCACGCGATCGAGGCGGCGACCGATTTCGGCATTCCGCACGGGATCGGTGTTACGATAGGGATGGATATGGCGAACTATGTCGCGGCCGAGAGCGGCATCGGCAGCGCCAATACCTTTGTATCCCGTCATCAATGCCTGAAGCGGAATTACCGGTCCTTCGAGGACTACCCCGTCCCCGTTGAGCCGTTTCTGCAGGCTTTGGGAAAGGACAAGAAAAACGTGGGCAGCGATCTCGTCCTTATTCTTCCGGATGCCGAAGGGAAAATTCAGAAAACCCGGCGCGCGAATGATGCTGCGTTCCGTGACCTCTGCACGGCATTCCTCGGAGAGGTCCGCTTGTCGTGACGAACTATTCAGATTTTTTATCTATCGGGAAATTGATGCCATGACCCGCGTTGCAATCCCGTCCATTTCATTCTGTCAGACCGAGATACTGCGCAACGAGACTTTGGCGAAGTATCCGGATACGCGCTTCAATGAAGAGCAGCGCCGGATGAGCGACGATGAACTGGTGGCGTTTTTGTCCGGCAGGGATGCGGCGATCATGGGCCTCGAGAATCTGACCGAAGAGATGCTGGACCAGCTGCCGGAGCTCAAGATTATTTCCCGGATGGGGGTCGGGCTCGACAATGTGGATCCGGCGCTGTTGCGCGCGCGTGGTATTCGCATGGGGTGGAAAGGCGGCACCAACCGGCGATCGGTTGCGGAGCTGATGATCGCTTTCTCTATCTGCGCGCTTCGCCACGTCGGTCCGCTATTCGCCGAGATGCGCGCAGGTTCGCGCCCGCGCCATCAGATGGGCCGCGAACTTGGCGGCAGAACCGTGGGGTTGCACGGGTGCGGTTATGTGGGCAAGGAAGTCGTGCGTCTTCTGCAGGCATGGGACTGCAGGATACTGGCATGCGACCTGCAGGACTTCCCGGATTTCTATCGCGAACACGGTGTTAAAGCCGTGTCGATGGATGAACTGGTCGAAAAGTCCGAAGTTCTCTCTCTCCATCTTCCCCTGGATCATACCACGCGCGGACTGTATAGCGCGGACGTACTCGATTGCATGCGTGACGACGCGGTGCTGATCAATACCTGCCGCGGTGGTATTATCGACGAGGCTGCCCTGAAGGAACGTCTGCTGAACGGCCGGTTGGCGGCGGCCTGTATCGATGCGTTCGCGGTCGAACCCCCGACGGATGACGAGCTTCTCAATGCGCCCAATTTCCTGTGTACACCGCATATCGGCGGAAGTTCTGCCGAGGCCCGGCTTGTCATGGGACGGGCGGCGATCGAAGGTATCGAGAATAATTTTCTGCCGGAACCGGGTGTCCACCCATTCACCTGATTGTCCTGCGATGAGCAATCTGGCGTGATGCAGCCATGAGGGATGCTCTGATCAGAAAGGCCCGTCAGGTGTTGGCGGACCCTGTGCTTCGGCGCTGGCTGCTGCGGCGGATCGCCGGCCTGGAAAAATCTCCTGCCGGTTTCGTTGCCGGACACCCGCCCTATCTGGGAGCGGAAGCCGAAAAGCATCCGACTGTTGCTGTCACGGATTTTCCGCCCGGCAATTTTAGCGTCCCGACTGAAAACATCACGATCGAGCTGCCGGGAAAATCCGTTGAACTTTCGCCGGAGGATCCATCGGCGCTGTTTTCCAAACCCTATGCGGATCTTGAAACGCTTCTCGGCGCCCATCGTTTCGCCTGGGTTCCGACAGCAGGTGAAGATCTTGATCCCGACTGGGTTGCCGTCCTGTGGCAGCGCTGGACAGCTGGATATGGAGAGGAGGAGTCGGGATGGCCGTGGCACGCGTATACGGCGGCAGAGCGCGCGATCAATATCATCGATTTTGCACGCCGGTTCGGGATGCCGGGCGAGCGCGAGGCCACGGTGGACCTACTTGCGCGTCATGCCGATGTTATTCGCGCGGGCCTCGAATATTTCGGCGAACATTATACGTCTAACCATTTGTCCAATAATGGACGCGGTCTTCTTCGTATCGGCACGGCCCTCGGTCTGCACGATCACGCCGCGACCGGTGCAAAGATCATGGTGGCCGAGGCTGGGCGCATATTCGGCCGCTCAGGTATGCTGCGTGAAGGGTCGACCCACTATCACCTGCTTGTTACACGGAATTATATTGATGCTTGGCTGGATGCCCGTGCGGTAGGTCTGAAAGATACCGGCATGCTTCGCGAGATTGCGGAGCGTGCTATTGCCGTAATTCCCGGTCTTTGCCTTCCCGGGGGGCTTCCCCTCATCGGCGATATATCGCCGGACGTATCGCCGGGGTTTCTCGGCCGTCTCACTGATCCGGGGCAGGACGGCATCTGGCCGGGGAATCTAGGTCAGGATCGTGAGCAGGATGCGCTGAAAATTCTGAATGATGTGTCCCCGGTATCGCCAGATCGCCTCGCTCATGATGGCTGGCACCGCTTCGGTGCAGCCCGCTGGCATGCGCTGTCCTATGTCCCGCCTGACGGATGGCCGCCGATGCCGGGTCATGGCCATCAGGATCTCGGCAGTTTCGAACTTCATGACGACCATCTGGCCATTCTTGTCGATCCGGGGCGGGGCAGCTATGCGGATTTCCGTTACGAAGACGCAAAGGTTCACAACGGATTGACGATCGATGGAAACGGACCGATGCCGGTCAACAGACCCTACTATGCCGACACCTTCCGGCACCGCGTCATCGGTGCATTGCCCCGGATGGAGCGTACCCGGGATGGCAGGATTCTGGGGGCGGCTGGATTCGGTTATCTGAAATATGTCAAATCGGCGGAGCGGGAATGGCGGTTTAGCGATTCCAAAGTAGAGATACTCGACCGAATCGAGGGGCAGGGCCGCCACATTATAAGCCGACGCCTTTGCACGCCGCTGGCCGTTACGGGCGAAGGGGACACTGCTATCCTGTCTGACGGTTCAAGGTCCTATCGCGTTTTGATGGGCGGCGCTTTCAGACTTGAAGAAATTACCCGCTGGACCGCATATGGTGAAGGCACGCCGGCAACGCAGATTGTTTCGGAGTTTAGTGGATCGCTGCCCTTTGAAGGCGCGATGAAGATTGAACGTATTTGAGAATCGCAGATTTAATGGGCCTGACAGACGAAAAAACAAGCGGCGCGAAGTTTAGAATTGCTGCTTTTCTGGCGAGCAAATTTGGCCTCGCTGCAAAACGTTACCTGGTGGTCGGCGGCGCGTCTGCCGCTGCGGACTGGGCAATTTTTGCGGCAATGCTGTATGGCTTCGATCTTCACTATATTGCCGCCGGCACGATCTCTTTTATTCTGGCGACGGCACTGAATTATTATCTGTCGGTGCGCTTTGTTTTCGGCGCCGGCAGCCGTGGCCCCCGTCAGGCAATGATTCTCGTATATTTGGTCAGCATCGTCGGCATCGCCATCAACCTCATCGTCCTGACTGTCGGTATAGATATCCTGGAAATGCACCCGCTGGTCGCGAAGTTTTTTGCAACGGGCGTTGCTGTGTTCTGGAACTTTCTTGCCCGTTATTTCTATGTATTCAAATGAAGAATGTTCTCGGTCAGCGATCTCTCAATCTTCTTTTCTGGATATGGATCATCGTGATGCTCGGGCTCTATGTGGGCTCCTTCGGACCGGTGATTCGCATACTGCTTTCGTCGTTTGTAGCGTGATTGGCAGGGGCCGGGTTTATTAAATGACGACGATCGTTGCGCTGGTGTCAGTAGTCGTGCTTGTTGCGGGCTGCATTGGGTACGGGCTTCTGGTGACCCGGTTATGTGGGGCGCACAGATTTATCCTGGACCCCCTGGAACAACAGGTGCTTGGCTTTACAGTCGGTGTCGGAACGCTCGGCTGGCTTGTGTTCTTCCCCGGCGTGGCGGGGTATTTCACCCCGACTGTTTTCTGGGCGATATGTCTCCCGGCAGCTTCCTATGCCGTGGTCTGGTGGCTCCGCTCCGGAGTATTGCCGAAACGTCCTGGTTTTTCACGGTCTGAAATTCTTTTGCTGGCGCTTATTGCCTGCGTCGCCGGCATTGACGTTATCGAGGGGATTTCTCCCCCTGCAGATGCAGATTCGCTGGCTTATCATTTCGCCCTCCCGGCGGATTTTCTTGCAGCCGAACAGATATTGTTCGTGCCGCGGGCGGTCAGCGGCGCGATCCCGCTGCTCTGGCATATGACATATGCCGTTGCCCTCGGGACCGGGGGTGAAGTGGCGCTGACATTGTGGGCCACCGTTACTTGCTGGGCTGCGGTCCTGCTATTCTACGCGGTGATGCGTCGGCATATACCGCGTATCTGGGCTATTGCGGCAGCACTGGTCTTGCTGACCACGCCGGCTGTCTTATACGGCGGCGGCAACGGACAGGTAGAGATCCGATGCGCCCTTTTCGCCATCGCGGCGGTCGTATTCATCGTTTCGAGCCAGCAATACAATGCATCTGGGCTCCTGTTCCTCGGCGGACTGTGCGCCGGTTTTTTCATGGGTGCCAAGTTTTACGGTCTGATATTCGTCGGGGCTGCGGGACTCGTAATTCTGTTCCAGCGTGGTGGCGTGCGAAATGCCGCAATTTTTGGGTCTGCGGCCTTGGTCGCCGGGTTCCAATGGTATTTCTGGAATTGGCTGCACACGGGCGATCCGATATTCCCGACACTGACGAATTTGTTGCAGTTCCCCGATTCTTCGATCTGGACGCGGGATTTCGGTCGGTATTTTGAGGAAACGATGACC
>Ga0255756_1000334_pt1 | contig 57637 bp, 38 predicted proteins | sample 011ome_20_FD_179956 | JGI IMG/M metagenome (GOLD analysis project Ga0255756, IMG submission 179956) | Coastal salt marsh microbial communities from the Groves Creek Marsh, Skidaway Island, Georgia - 011509CT metaG (version 2) | ecosystem: Environmental > Aquatic > Marine > Intertidal zone > Salt... | reverse complement strand
TGCGTGCGTTTTAACCGCCGTGGCGGCACCGCAGCCCTTGGCGCGGCGTCACGGCGGCCGCGCCCCGCTGTGCGCGCTCGCGACGACTCGCGCGCGGCGTGGGACGTTGACGATGCTCGCGACGCGCGCGCGCGCCGCGGCGGACGGCGACGAGGCGCACGTGGGGGCGGATTTACGTCTCATCTTGATGCGCCACGGGAAGTCGTCTTGGGCGGACGCGGACGCGAGCGACCGCTCGAGAGGTTTAGCGCCTCGAGGCGTCGCGAAGAGCGCGAACTGCGCGCGTGAGCTCGTGAAACGTGGTTGGTTGCCGAATTTAATTCTGACGTCTGACGCAGCGAGGTGTTTGGAGACGCTCGAGGCGATGTGCGACGCCGAAGGTGCCTTGCGAGGGGTGAACATACGAATCGTTCCAGAATTTTACGACGTCACGCACGGGGACGAGGCGAGCGGGAAAAAGTCGAGAAAGAGCATTGCGAAATTGGCGACGCATGCTTTGGAAGATTCGGCACCGCCGAGCGCGAATGCGGTGCAAACGATATTATGCATTGGCCATAATTACGGTTTTGAGAAGGCGGCGTCCCGGCTGACTGGGAAAAAGGTGACGTTGAAAACGGGAGACGCGGCGGTGCTGCGATTGAAAAAACCTGAGAAATTTAAAAGCAAAAATGGCAGTGTGATATGGGGTAAAGAAGCGTTCGAGGAAGGCGTATGGGCGCTTGAAGAGGTCGTACGCGCGCCAAAGGGCAAGGCTGACGAACCGTCAGCCGAAGAAATTGACGACGAAGAAGACGAAACGTACGACGGTGTACAGGAGGGTGAGTCGTTGTTATTGAGTTTCGTCAACGAACTCTCGTTGATGGAGCTTCAAGAAGAATGTCGGAGCAGAATGCTCGACGATTCGGGTGCGGTGAGCGCGTTGCGCGAACGCTTACTGGCACACAAGTCGCAGCCTTGACGGGAATATTCCCGTCAAGATTTACTGTAGTGTATAATTCTACTTAACTGTAATAAATCTACCTAGCGAGCTTACGCGCAAACAATGTTTTCTCCTCAAAGCAGTTTGAAAATAAATGCATGACAAACACGTCGTCGTACGCGGCATCCAGACATTGCTGTTTCGCAGCTTGGATTTCGGCGAGCCAGTCGTTCCGTCTCTTACAAAAGTTCTTCGTCGACATGACGATCCAGGACTCTTGCTTCGATGCAAACTGCGTGGCAAAGCTGAGTACGATACGCATGCACGCGCCCGGGTGCATGTTTGCGTCGCATACGACGAGACGGAGCTCGCCACTTGTCGTCTGCTTTAATCCTTCTCGTACGGTGTCCACGGCGTCTTCGGCGAGCACGGGCAAATGTCGCACGTTCTTGGGCAGAGGATCGAGCGTCAGCTCGGCGGGATCGATGCCCCAAACGATACCACTAGGGTTATCATCTGCTGCGGCCAGACGCGAACTTAATACTTGCACCCATCCACCCGGGGCGGCGCCGATGTCAACGCAGTTCCAATCGCCTCGAATCGGCACGCCGCTTCTCAATAGCGCCTCATGCAACTTAAAATACGCCCGACACACCGGCTTCACGGTCACGCGGTAGTCTTGCAATTTCAAATGAAATTGCACCAAGTCATCCATTGTGGCGACACCGGGCGCTGCAAGCACTGGCGCGTCGCGTTCGTGCATGCTCGCCGCCTCGTCTCTCCCGGTGATGTCTTCGTACGCTCTACGCGTTTCCCAAATACCAACAAACGCACGCCCCCAAACGTTCACAGCATCTATGCAATGCGTGCACTGGCGACTTGATACACCCTTACCTGGCGGCCGCGCGGCCCAAGCAGCACCACGCCTACTAAAAATGGACGCCATTGCGACTTCGACTTTATCTGCTAAATCCTTCGGAGACGCGCGCGTGCGCACATAGATGGGCGCATCCGCCGTCGCCTCTGACTCTTCAATGCACTCGTCGATCACGTCTTCGAGCCACTTTTCCATCTTGTACATGTCATCATCATCTCTCGTCACGAACGATGCGAAATGATCCGCATTCGGCCAGACGAAGACGCGTTTCGCCTTTGCGAGCCCGTACGGCTCCTTCTCACAAATCTCTCTCACCACCGCCGCAGCCCCACCTCGCGGCGCACGAACACAAATCAACGCATCCGTGTTCTTCACTAATGTCGTCCGACACGCAGCGACGATGCATTTCTCACCAAAAATCTCTCGAAGTCGCATCACGTAACGCTCCACGAATTCACCATCCACCTGCACGCACGCATCCATCACCCTCGTCCCAATCGCTCGGTGACGCAACCAGCACCCATCCCCCCGCGTACACACCCCGTAATTCTCAAATGTATGACAATCCGGTCGCGCATCGAGCGCCACGTGCGCGTGCGCGCACGACTCCCGCGTGCACCCCTCGTGCGGCGGCGGCTTCATAAAGTTTTTGCACAGCTCCCGCCCAGTGCGCGCGTCGCGCGGCGGAAACGGCTTGGGTGCCGGTCGAATCCCACCGAACGCAACCGCGACGTAATCTTCATCATCGCACGGGCGCGTCGACATCGCCGCCATCGACCGCTCGACGACGTTTCGGTGTCGGAAAAGTGCCGTCAAAAAGCAACTTTAGTGCGCGTCGCGCCATGTTTCGCGCGCTCGCGCCGCGCCGCATCGCCGTCAGCGGCGCCGCGCGTGGACGCCGCGCGCGCGGTGCGAGCGCAGTGCGAGCGTCGGGCGGTCGATGGAGCGCGACGAGCGGTCCGGATGCGGCGGCGCGCGCGCTCGGGACGGGGGAGCGTGCGCGCGTGTTGCTCGTGGGCGAGGGTGATTTCAGCTTTGCGCGCGCGTTGGTGCGCGTGACGTCGTCGGCGGCGGGAACGGTGGCGAGGGAGACGTCGTCGACGTCGTCGGTGACGATAACGGCGACGTCGTTGGAGAGCGCGAGCGTGATTCGCCAAGCGTGGCGAGGCGCGAGCAACGTCGACGCGCTCACAGCCGCGGCCAATGTGCACGTCGAGCACGGCGTCGACGCCACGGCGTTGCTCGAGACATTTGAACGCGGCACATTCGACCGGGTGTGTTTTATGTTTCCGCACATCGCGGGGAAAGGGAGGATTAATAGAAACCGGGAGTTGTTGTCCGGGTACTTGTCGTCGGCGCGCGACGTGTTGGCGCCGAATGGTTTGATAGAAGTCGCGCTCGCGCCGGGACAAGGCGGGACGAGCGTGGATGGAAGCGCGTTGAGAGATTATGGAAATAGTTGGCAGGCGTATACGCAAGGGGCAGAGGCAGGACTGCTTATGATTGATGTTGCGCCGTTTGATGACGCCGCGTGGCGAGCGCTTGAGTACGAAAGCAGGGGACATTGGCGAAGCGCCGAAGCCGAACGTGGGTTTCGCACCGAACAAGGCGCCAGTCACGTGTTCTGTCGTGAGCACGAGCGCCCGGATGGGGCTTTCTGTGAATATGCGCAAGCATTCGAGCGTGACTGCTCGATTTGGTGCCGCACCGACGAAGAAGACGGCGAATCGGTTATTCGTGAAGAATTTGCGCGCGCCTTAAATGGTGCCGACGTACAACTCGATGTTTCTCAAATTGACGAGTATCGTGAAACGGAAAGTAATCGTCTCAGTCGTACGTATCGCGTGGTGTATACGTCAAGAACAGTTGCCCTCACGCGCGAGAAGGTGAACTCGTACAACGATTTGGCGCGCGCAAATTTAGGCAATCGACTTCGAGGCGCAATGCCGTAATAAACGTTTCGGGGCGCTTTAGATGGTGTATTGGTATTTTAGATGAATATTATTGCAACGATATTATTACACGGCGGACCTTTTTACGTGGTCCGCAATAATTCTCTAAACACTGTCTCATCCATGTACGTCGCCTTGACTTTGTTTCCGTCAAATTCACGTCCGTTCATAGATTTGATGGCTTTTGCTGCGGCATCTACATCAGCAAACAGCACCATGGCGTCGCCGACGTATTTCATGCGCGCTTCTATGCTATCGTTTCGTCGAGGCACCACACACTCTTCTATAGCTCCACATTTCCTACATTCCTCTTCGATGTCCTCCACGACTTCGGCGTACTCCTCCTCGTCATCTAAACTCTCTGGTTGGATCAAATTCTGCAATCTCACCACACGCGTCTTCGCCTTGACGCTCGAAATTGCGTCAACGCTCGATTGAATCAACGTCTTCATCAATCCTTCAGCTTTTTTCGCGATTGCTTTGACGTCGTCTGGCGGAATCCAACCTTCTGGACGCGCAAACGTCAGCGGCTTTCCACACAACTCGATACCTTGCAATTGCAACGCTGCATCCGCCATCGCGGTCGTTTGAAACATCACAAACGCGAATTTACCATCGATAGACAACTTGGAGTGCACCACGGCTCGTTTACCTTCCCAGGCGAGTTCAGGAAACCCCGCCGCCATCGTCGCGTTTAACAACTGTTCGATTTCGCTATTCGTAACCAACCCAGGCGTCAAGTTTCCCACGTACACCTCCCTCAGCCGTCCTTCGCCACCCGTGGCGCTCGTGAGCGATCCGAGCGCACTCGCTTGTTGCTGCAATACGTATGCGCGCGCGATGCGCGCACGCTCGGCGACGTCTATCTTTGGTAAAGGGTCGCTCGAAGCCGCGCGCTCGGCGGCGTTCTCGGCGGTTCGCGCCGTATCGGGGTCATGATACGCCGCCGCAGGCTGGGGCACCAGGCCAGGGCGCATAACGCTAACGCGCCCGTTTGGATTACGCGGACGCGGAACGTATCCACCGTAGCCATCGGCGTCGGCGTCGGCGTCGGCGTCGGCGGCTCTGCTTTTGCGACAGCGCGACGAGCGCGACGGTCCCGTTCTCTCGTCGCGCCAACCACGATCACGGTCACGCGACCGCGACCGCGAGCGCGAGCGATGATGCCGCCGGTGGTAGTCTCTGCGCTCATCATCTCGTCGGCGATGTCGCTCACTTGACGGCGAGCGTGAGCGCTTGCGGTCGCGGTCGCGACTCGTCGAGCGTCTCGAGCGCGAGCGACGCCTGTCCCTCGAGCGCGACCTCGAGCGCGACGCACGCTCGCGGCTCGACGGCTCGCGCACGTCATCCTTCCCGCGCGACATGGCGGCGCACTGGACACGCGCGCGCGCTCGAAACGTGCCGCGAAGTGTGAGCACGGACGCGGACGCGCAACAAGTTTCTTATTTCAACAATTTTAATACACGGCGGGCGGCTATTTTTGCACCAGCGTTGGTGGCGCGGGTAAGCGGTACGAGTTATCACCCTCGGGTTCTAAATTTGCGTCGACCTTGTCGTCGTCGTCGTCGTCGCGCGCAGGGCCGTTGCGAACTCGAACGATTTCAAGTTCGAGCAATAACGGACCATCTCTATAATTTTCTAACCGTCGGCTCGCGCCGTAGGAATCCGCCTTTGGCCCGACGTCGTTGGACACCCATCCCAAATTAGGCGGAATGAGAATTCGTCGCACGCCGCCCTTTCGCATACCGACGACGCACGGTGCCGCCGCTCGCGGGAGCGAATCCTTCGCGCCAAGAACGAAGTCGTACGTGTCTCCTATATCGTCCCGGCCTTCGAAGCCATAGCCGCGCCCCCAAAGCAGCACGGGCGATCCACCGCTTGAATACTTGAAATACGCTCCAGACGAAAGTCGGAAGACTTTGTACATCGCTTCTACGCGCGAGCCCGCGACGATTTCGTCGCCTTCTGTACCCACGACATACTCTCGATACTGCAAGCCGCTCTTCAACGTCGTCAACGGCGCGTCGTCTTCAACCTCTAGCTCCTTCCGCTCGCGCACTTCCGCCGCGCGCCGCATCAATTCCTGCGATTCTTCGTACGTGCGTTTCGGTCGACCGAACGAAAACAGCCCAACACCGCCGCCGCTGGTGGTCGCGGGCGCCTTGTTCAGCCCATAGGCGCGCGCAGCGTCTGCCCACGCCCACGCCGTCGCCGCCGCCGTCGTCGTCGCCGCACCGAGCATCTGTCGTCGACGACACGCCGCACGTGTCGACGTCGGCGCGCCGTTCGAAGGCGTCGCCGACGCGCGCGGCGCAACCGATGCGGGTGCTGCACACATTCGCCACGCTCTGACGACTGTGACGCGCTGACGCGATCCCCATTTACCGACGCCCGCCGCGCGATCGCCACCGCGACCGAGGCGCGCACGCGAAAGCACAGGTATCATGGCGTTACCCGCGAAGACTGGCACGTCGAACCCGTCGCTGCTGTTGCCTTCAGAGCTCGTCGAGAAGTGCGTCGGGTCGCAAATTTGGGTGATCATGAAGGGTGAAAAGGAACTCGTCGGGACGTTGCGTGGGTTTGACGTGTACGTGAACATGGTGCTCGAAGACGTGACGGAGTATGAGATGTCGGCGAGTGGACGCGTGGTGACTGGGAAGTTGGATCAGATTTTGTTGAATGGGAATGGAATTGCGATGATTCGTCCCGGTAGCTTTGAAGACGCTTAGCAGGCTCGTTTAGTTTTGAGGTTTAACACCGTAGCTCTCTTGCAGTAATTATACATATCATCTACTGGAAGTGATGGAAACGACGTACGCGGATGTGTTGCTGATTGATGCTCGTACGGATGTCAACGATGGCGCGCGCGCGTAAACAGAAGGTTTGGACGTCGCTCTCGTAAATACGTCAAAGCTGCTAAAGCAACGGCACATGACTGTGCGCAATTCTAATATATTCTACTGTTGGTTGTTCCATGCTGGAACAAATAAATCAAAACACTTGTTGAACGTCGAACGCTGGCGTCAAACCTGCTGTTGGTTGGGTTGCACTCGGGACATCGCGGCGTTCCAAACGCTCTCTGCAGATTTCTTTGCGCGACGATTTTTATCACTCACACTACGTTTTGTACTATCGAGTGACTTTGACGCGAGATGATGCTCGATTTGAACTTGTTTTGCACGAGAACGGATGGCTTGCAGTACTTTCAACGCAGTTTCAGCTCCTTGATTCGCTTCGCGTAGTTCGGACATCATATCGTGCATTCGCTTCTCCGCCGCCGCGAGCGCGGATTTGAGATTATCAATCTTCTTTTGCCGCCGTGCGGCATTGCGCTCTTTGACGCGCTGCTTTTGTTGCGCAATATCTAGCATACGCAATGCCGCAGACTCTGCAGCAGAGGCGTGAACGACTTTGGCCGACGCTAACTTCTTCTCATCCTGTTTGACACTCAACATCGACTCAAGCATGGCTTTATTTCTTTCAATCGCAGCCAGTCTCTCGGCTTCAAACGGAGTCAACGCGTTCGTCAGTTCATCGCGCATTCGTTCCCACTCCACGCGCAGGCCTGGAAAGTGCTTGGATAACATTTTACTCTCCTTGAGACGACGTTGACGACAAGGCGCCCAATTACACGGACAGCCCAAGCCATGTAAAACGCCTCCGCTGCCGACAAACTCCGCAGTTTTTGCCTCTGCGACATCAGCATCTTCGTCATCGGCATTGATAACCTCATCATGATCGCTGTCGTCGTCATTATCTGCGGCGTCGCGTTCGTCGTCCGCGTCCTCAGCGGCGGCCTCGGCGCCTTCTTGGTTGACGTCCAGTATATCGGTGGCGTATAAGGCTGGTGGACCGTTTTTACCCTCTGCTTTTGATGCCACTAAAACTGTGTTGGTTTCCGCCTTAGCAACGGAGAATGCCTGCACCTCTCGTCGCGTCAATGGCGCCCCGCATCCCAACGCGAACGAGTCTCTGCATTGCCATACAGCCGCCTTGCGCGCCTTCAGCATTTGTTTGAATGGTATCTCGCGCCATCGGTCACAGACATCACACGCAATCCAACTGTCGCGGTATGACTTGCACGCGGCGCGATGCAAACGCGTCGTCAGATCGATAAACGGTTGACTCTTCGCGAATTCTGCGTCGACGGGAATATTAAATTCACCGGCGCCGTGAAATTTGTCAAAAAAGTGCTGGTACATTTCGCGCTGACGCGGATGTGTCGGCGAAACGATACAAAACACGCAAATACCGAATCCAATAGGAGTGTGATTATAATCTTTGAACTGCACTGCGGTGCGGCGGAGGTGAACTCTAGGGAAAGGTAGCAAGCGTTGGAAATACGACGTATCCGTGCTGTTGCGACACACCAAAATCACACCAGGGCAACGTTCCCACTCCACTTCGTTGATGGCGCGATTGATAAATCGCCATTGCACTTGGTTTTCATACGGCGGATTCAACAGTACGTGGTAGCCTTCCCAGGAATTACTCATTTTTAATCCGTCGTCCTTCTTGTCGTAACACTTTTCTGCCGGTATGTTTGGTTTCAAATGTGAATTTGTGCACGGATCGAGCAAACCTTTAATCAGTGGAGTTTCTATCGTTGGTTTAACCAAGTCAAACACCTTACACGCGGCATGTACGATCCAGTCCGGGGTTAGGCCAACTTTCATTGATGCGAGCGCCTGCTCGTTGGCCTTTAGCGTCTCTGCCTCCTCCGTGTCCTCTTCGCTCTCGCTTGACTCGTCCTCTGATGACGACCATGGATCGCTCCATTCCGCGATTTCCGCCTCATCGGCCAGTCGTAACGCCTTCAATGCCCCGGAGCGCCCCGTGCGTTTGTTGTGCGCCTTGAACCATCCCAACATTTGCTCGCGATACTCCGCCTGCCGCTGCAGGTCAAACGGCGCCAAGTCTTCTCTCCTTGCCCATTCAAAACAATTCGCGCTCCCAAACAAGCTCACCAATGCGCAATCGCCTTCGGGTTTAATATCCATTAAATCACACGCTCGCGCGCATTGCCGCACCTTCCAAATCCGTCCCGGCCACCATTGCCCTCTATTCGTCGTCGTCAACCGACACCACACCATCGAGCCGCTCGGAAACCCATCCAAATCCGCAAGCTTAATCGATCGTCCATCCCTCGGCTTCTCATACTTACGTTTGCTCCCAATCATTCCTTGCGATGTATCCTCCTCACCATCCCCAGACGCACCATCTCCACGCACAGACTCTCGCCGAGCCGCCTTGCCTCGCCCGCGTCCGCGCCCACCGCCCGCCGCCCGCGCGCGAACCGACCCTCGCCCATCTTCGCACCCCTTTTCCCCGCCCTCTGTCGACGCGCACGCATCGAAAATAACCTCCGTCGCCGGCCACGACATCGACCACGCCCGTCGCGCGTCGTCCACGCGCGGCACGGCGCGTAGCCCACCTGCCGCGACGATGCCACGTGGTGCGGTCCGCGCGCGCGCGCCCCCGTTGAGTTCCGCGTTCAGCGCGCGCGCGAGCGCGATCGACTCGGCGTCGTCGCCGCCGATCGCGCGCGCATCGGTCATCGCGCGCGACGCGACGCCGAGCGCGGCGCGGCGCACAATGCGGAACCGACGGTGCCGGGGTAGGCAACTCCCGGAACAAGGGCAAAAACCCGAACGAAAAAGCATTAAAAAAAATAGTGTTGGGGCTGCGCCGGAGATGCGCACCGCGGCGACGCCGCGCTCGGCGCGCGCGGCGCGCAGGGCTGGACGAATCAATGCCCGGCGTCAACGCGGCGATGTCGAGCGACAGAGATGCGCGATGGAGGACGGTCGTGCGGATGAGCGTGATGGTACATTACAACGGTTGCGTGCGTCGCGCGGAGAGCTACGGTTTTGGTTTCGGCGCTGTGGCACCGATATCGTGACACCAGCACCAGAAACGGGACGTGCGCGTGGCGCCGTGCGTGTCGATAGACTGGCGGAGGAGCGCGATCCCGCGCGCGGGGTCGCTCGTGGAGGATGCCTCGACGGGGTCCGCGGCGAGCGTTTTCGCGAACCACTTGTGCGCGACGGCGTGCGAGCGACGCTTCGCGGCTTGGTACAGACGCATGGAACATCGCGCATCGATCTCTGGATCGTGCGCCTGGCCTTCAGATTGGATTTTCTCATCCAAAAACGTTTCAGCGAGCGTGCGGAGCTTGAACGGAAGGTGCGTGTGTCGCAAGTAGAGCGGAAACCGCGCCGTGTCGCGCTGACGACACGCCTTCCATGTAATCTTCAACGCCCGCAAATCGTGATCGATGCTATGACCAACGACGAGATGTTTCACTCCAGCATCTAATGGGTGCGTCGTCGGGGATTTGCCTAGTAAAATACCCAAAACTTTGGCTCGAACGTCCGCCAACTTTGGTGCCGAGGCAAGCGCCTCGGGCGTGGCTCCGGTGATATCGTGACGATAATCAACCACATCCACCCCGGGGTTGACCCAAGTATTAAGCACCGTCTCGCCCCATGCATTGACTATGCATATGCGCGCGCATGCGTTCTCGCTTCCATCCTCACCGACACCAACGAATTCGCAATCCAACGCCACGCACGGCGCGTCTCCGACGCGCTGCGTCTCACCTTCACGCTCGCGAAACACGCACGCGTGCGCATTCTCCTCCTCCTCGTTCTCAAATGTCTCCAAACATGTCTTACATCCCCGCGTCGCGAATGCCGCCGCACATGACTCCTTTGGAAGCTTTCCAATCAAATGCTGCCGCAACGTATCGTACGAAGGAAAGTGCCGCCCGCAACTCGCGCACACGGCGTCGTGCGAGCTATGCTGCACCAACTCCCAATGCGCCTCCAGCGCCGCATCATCGGCAAAGAATTTATGACAACACGCACACGGCTTCTTCACCGATCGACTCACCATCGATTTCCCCATGACGCCATCGCCGTACTGCTTGATTTCTGCCACTGTGGCGCCGTACGCCGACTCCATCTTATCCCAAACCGCGCGCGTCAATCACCTCTCTCACGTCGCGCGCCTTCCGCGTTTGCGTCCCCTTCCGCCGACGAAAGACGCGCGAACGCGTGACTTCGACCGCCCTCGCGCGCACGCTCCACGCACGCGCCCTCACGCGTCGGCGTGCACCCCCGACGCGAATGCGCGGGTGCCAATCGACCGATCGACAGCCAGCCACGTCTCGCGCGTCGTGCGACGCGTGCGTGCGTTCGCCGCCGCCGCCGCCGCGATGCGCCCGAGAACGCCCCTCGCGCGCGTCGCTCGCGTCCTCGCCCGTGCAGGCGCGCGTGCAAACGGCGGTGGTGTTCGAAATGCGACGGATGCCGAGGCAACGTCTGCGGCTGCGCTGGCGATCCCAACCGCACATCCTCGCGCCGGTACGCCCCGCGCAGCGGTCGACGCACGCTCGAACCGACCACACGCAGACGCGCGAGGACGCGGGTGACGCGGACGACGCAGACGCGGACGCGCGAGGACGCGAACGCGGGCGCGAACGCGCGATGGATCGACGGGCATCGGCATCCGTCGGTTGGTCATCGTCGGGGGTATCCGCGCGTGATTTCACCGCGGATGACTTTGATGTGAAGCGGTGGATTAATGAGCGCACGCGAGGGATGGTGCGTGATGATTCGGACGCACGCGCGGGCGATCTCGGGGTCGGGGCAAGCGGCTGGGACGTGGAGCGCGCGTTGGCGGATGTCGAGTTGAAGGTGCAGTTGTTGGGGGAGGATCTGTCAATGTCGCTCGAGGAGCGATCGCGCGAGGGCGTGCAGCGCGTGCCAAAGGCGCTCGAGGAGATATCTAGCGTTGAGCGCGCGGTAGATCGGTTGTATGAAGAGGTTCGTGGGATTGTTGTGCGATTGGATGACGTGGAGGCGGATTCGAGAACGAGCGTGGAGGCTTTGCGTCAGCTCGACGCCGCGAAAACACGCATGGAAAGCGCGAGGGAGACGTTGCAAGAAGCCAATGGGCTCGCGGACTTGATGGCTGGCATTGATAGCGTGTTTGCAAGCGGGAACATTCGAAGCATGTCGGAAGCGCTGTCGCGCATGAAGCGCGGGTTGGCTGTCGTCGGCGAAGTTCCAGAGTTTGCCGATGGGCAAGACAAGGTGGATGCGTTTGAGCACAAACTTGAGGGCATCGTGCGACCGGCGTTGGTGACGGCGCTAGAGTCGCAGAATAGCACGGCGGCGCGGGAGTTGCGAGATGTTTTACGCGCCACTGGTCGCGACGGGGCGCTAGAGAGCACGTACGCGGAGACGCGGGTGACGACGCGAATGCTCAAGCAATGGAAGACGCGGGAGCGCGATATCGCGGCGAGCGCGAGTGGCGATGGCGCGTCGAAGCACCAGAACAATGTGCGATTGATTGAGGAGTTCTTGAAGTATTGTTCGGATGCTATTCGCTCTGAAATTACGTGGTGTTTGGCGACGTTTCCCGAAGACGCGGCGGTGTTAATTCCAGTCTCTTGGTGTTCGCTCCACGCCACGCTTGAGTCAGTGATGACGGATAAGCTGTCGACGTTACCGTCGACACTACTCGCACCAGTGCGCCGCGCGTTCGAGACGTACGTGGATGAAGTTGGTAGCGCTCTCACGAAACTTGCCAACGATTCGCCTTCGAGAGCGAAAGCGGACGTCGTCAAAGGTGCCATTTACGATGCGTTAATGGCTACTGTCGAACCCTTCATCGCAGTCGAACAACGATATGGTGAATTTGAGCTGAGCACGTTGCGCACTGAGCTCGATGCCGTGGTGAATATTCCTGAGGCGCGATCCATTGCGACTTCCGACGATTTGGCCTCCGTCGCGCACAACGTGCTCGCTACGCTCCCGAAAGCGATTGATATCATGAGCGCCGCGGTCAATCGATGCATTGAAGTCACGTCCGGCGTGGAGACGATGAGTTGCATCCAGGCCATTGAAAGTGCTATGGAACACTACGTGGATTTAATAGCTCTTGTCTTGCGCGATTTACGCGAAGCCGCCGGTTTGATTGATTCCAACGCCGCCAGTTTAAAGCCCAACGTCACTGCCGTAGGTGAAGAGTTCATTCGCGGATCCATGAACTTGCTTGAACTGCTTGAAGCTGTGCCGCTCGCAGTGTTAGACTTTGAATCGAAGTTGCGCGGCAAAGTGCTGGAGATTCGCAAAGCGCTGCGACCGGCGCTCGACGGCGGCGCAGAATTTCGAGAAAGTTCAAAGGCGAGATCACTCATTGGATTGAGCGTCACCGCGCATGCATCTCGGTCGCGCAAGCTGTGCGTGTTCTTAGATAAGGTCGCCGACGCCGCAGCCAAACACTCATTAGATTCATCCATCGTGCCCGTTGGTGCGGAGCACATGAACGCCCTGGCGCGCTCTGTGGAAAAATTTGTCTACGACGCTTTGCTTGGCCGAGTGTCCCTTGAACTCAAGGGCATTGCGAAGTCGGAAATGTGGACCGCGAAGCCGGTGGAAAGCGCGTACAAGTTACCCACGTTTAGCGCATACCCACAAGAGCGCGTGACCAACGCTGGGGAGTATTTACTTTCGTTGCCGCAGCATTTAGATAACGCGCACGAAGAAACCGCGGATGGCGAGAGCAAACCAGTGGTGGCGTCTGAAGCTTGGATTGCTCGAATCGCCGAAGCGAGCGCAGATCTGCTACTCAAAGAAGTCCAGTCTATCCGTTCGCTCACCGAGCAAGGTGCAGCGCAACTCGCGGCGGACCTGGAATACTTTTCCAACATCGTCGCCGCGCTCGCGCTAACGCCGCCAGACGCCCTGGTCGCGTGGCGCGTCTGCGTGGGCACGCCGAGCGGCGAGTATGGAACATTCGCTCGTGGCACCGAGTCAGAAAGCATTGATGCGCGAGTTGTCAACGCAGTTGCGGCGATTCGTGGAATCCCCCTAGCCTGAATAGCGCGTGTAAAACAAAAATGAACAAACAAAAGATGTGCGCATACAGACTTGAACTGTTTTACAAGAAAATCTGAACTATGTTGATGATTTTGAGTAGGGCTAGATCACACCGAACGAGCGAAAATGCTCAATCGCTTGGTGCGTGAAAAACGTCGCCGCGACCGCAGACAACGCGAAACGCGACGGAAAATTACTTTTTCCCCGCGGTGGCCGCCGCCGCCGCGACTTCTTGCGGACCCGGAATGATCGAACCAGCCGGGATGACGGCATCTTTTATGACCACAATGATGCCGTCACGAATGATGTAACCCTTATCCTCAGCGTTGAGATCCGCGATGTTATCTTTGTTGTCAATGACGCAATCCATACCGATGCGCGCATTCTTGTCGATGATCGCCTTGCGAATCACCGTCCCCGCGCCAATGCCAATGGGCGTGCAGCCCGGAAGCAAGGAGCATTCTTGCTCCTTTTCGTAGTAATCGGCGCCCATAATGAGGGCATCTTGCAAATCGCACCCTTCGTCGATTAATGAACGCAAACCAACCATGCAGTTGTGGAGCTTGGACTTTTTCACCATGCACCCGTCGCCAATCGTCGAGCGCTCGATCGTTGAGTCGAGAATTTTGCTCGGGGGCAAGAAACGGGACTGGGTGTAAATCGGCGCCGTGCGGTCGTAGAAGCTGAACTTCGGGTTCGGGTCGTTGCACTCCAAGTTGGCGTGGAAGAACGCGTCGACGGTACCAATGTCCTCCCAGTAACCTTCAAACAAGTACGCTTGTACCTTCAACCCCTTGGCGGCCGCTTGCGGGATGACTTCACCGCCAAAGTCATTGGCTTCCGGGAAGTCATTCATCAAGAGCATTTGCATCGCCTTGGCGGTGAAGACGTAGATTCCCATGGATGCAATGTACGGCATTTCCTTAGCCTTTTGCGCATCGAGGCCTAACACAGTGGTGTCCACTTGCATCGCCTTGAGCGCCTCGCCTTGCGGCTTTTCTGAAAATTCAATGATGCGACCGCTCGAGTCAATCTTCATCAAACCAAAGGAGGACGCGCGTTCTTCATCGGTCGGCAACGCCGCAACGGTGATGTCGGCCAACGATTCGCGGTGCTTCGTGACGAAGGGCTTGTAATCCATGCGGTACAAGTGATCGCCGGAAAGAATCAAGTAATCTTCGCAACCACTTTCGGCAAACAACCACAAGTATTGACGCACGGCGTCGGCGGTACCTTGGAACCACGCCTTGTTAATCGGGCTTTGTTGCGCCGCCAACACCTCGACGAAGCCTTGACGGGTGTAGGTACCAATGTTGGAGTTGTACGCTTGGGACAAGTGACGGTTCAAAGACGCGCTGTTGAATTGCGTCAAGCAGTACACCTTGTTGATGTCCGAGTTGATGCAGTTGGACACGGGAATGTCAATCAAGCGGTAGTTTGCACCGAGTGGCACCGCGGGCTTGGCACGCGTCTTGGTCAACGGATACAAACGTGTACCCGCACCACCACCGAGAATGATGCTTAGTACATTATCCATGCGCTGGTCCTCTGCGCTCGAGGAGGACACGGCGGTGTCGTTGGACACGGCGACGGCGGAGCGCGCCGAGACGGCGCGCACCGACGCCTTGCGCATCGTTTGCGCCTTCAACTTTTGGCCACCAAACGTGGATTTGGCTGTAAAACAAACGAAAACAACGATACACATTCATTACGGTCAGTCTCCAAGCACACACGCACACATCGCGCCCGTCGTTCCGCCCCGAATCGCCCTCGCGCGAATCAAGAGAGTATCCAACCGCGCCAACGCCATCACGAAACATCGCCCCGCCTGCGCGCACCACCACCCAACTCGCGCCCGCATCCGCGCTCGAACGATACACCGCATATCACACGAATCAAATCCACCCAACTCGCACCCATCGCGACGTCGCATTCGCGCATACACCCGCATCAAACGCACGCGCTCGGCACCAAACTCTATCCACATGCGATCGATCCACATCCGCTTTCATCCCCGCGCGACGCACGCCGCGACCGCATCGCGCGCCGCCTGTCGCCACGAACGTGTGCGCGGCACACCCGCGCATTCGATTCTCGCACGTACCGGTGAAATTCGCGGACATCGAGAGCGCCATATCGGGTCGAACGTCGCCGTGGCGCGCGTGCAATGCCGTCACGCGAGACGCGACGCGCTGTGAGCCACAAATTCGCACTGTCGATGGCGCGTCACGCGGTCGCATGTTCGGACATACGGTACGTACTGTATGAAGTATATGCCCATGGACTATGTTTTTTATACTCATGCGTCTGGGCCGGTGCTGAAAACACCCGGGTGTGTGGGACATCTAAATTTATCCCCGACGCCCCATCGAACGCGTCGGTTCGTATCGCCAGTGCGGGGCGCACCGTCTCGACGCCGCGATGTCGAGCGGCGCGATGTCGAGCGGCGCGAGCGGTGCGTGCGCGCGCGGCCGCGTCGAGGTGTACGCGCGCGTTCGTCCCGCCGATGTCGCGCGCGGCGACGCGGACGACGGTGGTGGAGGCGCGGGCGCGAGGGCGGTGCGCGTGGCGCGAAGGGATGGTGGTCAACACCGCGCGGGCGAGGCGCGCGTGGTCGTGGATGCGTCGTGCGGCGGCGGTGGAGGCGGCGGTGCGAACCATGCGAACGCGCGCGCGTTCGATGTCGATGGTGCGTTCGACGTGGAGGCGACGCAGTGCGAGGTGTACGCGGCGTGCGCGGCGCCCGTGCTCGAGGCGGCGACTAAGGGCTACCGCGGTTGCGTGTTGGCGTACGGACAGACTGGGTCGGGGAAGACGTATTCGATGCTCAACGCCGGTGATGGCGAAGGTGGCGATGCAGGTGGTCCGGGTTTAGTGCCGCGTCTCGCGGTGGATTGCTTTGCGCGCGCAGCGAGTGATTCGTTTCACGCGTACGAGGTATCATGCGCCATGGCGCAAATATACAACGAGCAGGTGGATGATTTGGTGGCCAAGCGCGCTGGATTGAAGGTCGTGCCCGCGTCAGATGGATCAGGGTACGATGTTGAAGGGTTGTTGTGGACGCCGTGTCGCAGTGCGGAAGACGTGCTGGAGTGCTTCAAGCGCGGGCGGTCGAGGCTGGTGTACGCCGAAACGCACATGAACAAGCAAAGTTCGCGGTCGCATTGCGTATTTCAGATGAAAATAGACCGCATAGAACGCCCAGTGGATGTGATTTCGTCGAGTGGTAGCGTGGTGCGTGATGATGAATGTGCGGAGGTGCACGGCGATGACGGACGTCGCGTGGCGGTTGAGATGCGTTCTGGATTGCTCACCATCGTCGATTTGGCTGGTTTGGAGCGACAAAAGAAAACGCAAAGCATCGGCGCGCGATTCAAAGAGGCGACAAACATCAACACAAGCTTGCTCGCCCTCGGAAATGTCGTGAGTGCGTTAGCCGCGGGGCATCGATACATTCCGTATCGCGATTCGACGTTGACAAAGATTCTTGAGTCAAGTCTCAACGGCAAAAGCCGAACGACGCTATTGGTGTGCGTCAGCGCTGAAGTTCAGCACGCTAACGAGAGCGCTAATTCACTCGACTTTGCAACGCGTGCGATGCGAATTGAGACGTCGCCTGAAGTTCGATCGTCTCTAGTGGATATGGATCCCAGACGATTGACGCAGCAGTTGCGCGGCCAAGCCAACGACGAAGCGCTCACGAGAGTCATGAGAGAAGTCGACGCCTTACGTCGAGCGCTCGCGAACGCGAATAAAAGCTCGGAGGAAGACATCATGGCGCTTAAACATTCTCGTGACGCGCTTACGAACGAACTCTGCACGACGAGATTAAACTTGGAGGCATGTAAATCAGCGCTCGAACGCGTTCGGTCTGAAAGCGCGACGACGACTCGAGATTTACTCGTCATGCAAACAGCAAACGCAACGCTCGAACATCGCACAAAAACACTCACTATTAAATTGAGCGCAACAAGTGGCGAGATGCACAATCAACGCGCGGCGTATGAGCTCGCATTGTTACAAATGGAAAAGTCAACGCGGAAACTAGAATCTCAGCTCAACGCCGAGCGGGCGTCTACGTCAAGAGCCCTCAAGCGTGTAGAGGCGCTCACAAAATCATCCACTGAGCTGCGTTCGGCGAATGTGAACTTAGAACGCGCGTCATCGCTGATGAACATCGAGCTGGAGCGAGCGCGGTCGATGGTTGGCACGCATCGCGTCGACAACGCGCGTTTAATGCGCAGACACGTCGCGCTTGAAGCGAAACAAAACAACAGCGTCCGCGAGTGTACCGAATTGCGTCAGCAAGGGCTCATTTATTTCGTCAAATATACATACAGCACGTACCGACACGACGTGTTCGCGGATATGATCGCAGCGCACGATTGGAGCATGAAGCTTAAATGCCGAGAAGCCGAAACGCGGCGCGAGAGAGATTCCATAGCGCGCCGCGCTGCCGCGCGACGATCTGTCGAGAAATCCGCCCTGTTGCTCGCGCTTGAAAAAGATAAATTAGACGCTTCAAAGCAACTTCGGCGAGCCGAGCGCCGTGGAAGCGAAATCGATGAGCGTTACGTACAGGACGTCGCGCTCCTTCGAGCGGAAATGGACGCGCAACGACATCGACTCGACGTCGTTACACGTCTTCACAACACAACCGCCGATCGTCAGCTAGAACGTGGCGTCATTATTACAAAAGTGGCGCGTAACGGCAAACGTTACGACCGTATACTCCGTGTCAATTCGTTCACCGGCGCGCTCGAATCCGCGCAAGTCCCCCGTCGCTTCAAGCTGCTTGCGCCTCGTCGGGACGTCCCACTCGCATCACCAACGTCAGCCATCACGCCTAGCGCGGACGATGATACCACCGTAGACATTGTACTGTCGTCTCGCAACCTCCAGCTCGACTGCGCGCACGGCGCGGACGCGGTGTGGGCGTTGTCCCTCGCAAAGCGCTTTGGCCGACCGACCGGCGGCTTCCACCTGGACACCTCTCCTGCGGTGCGTCGCCACACGACGACGCAAATATGAGTTCCGGTACGCGCAATCGAGGGCAAAAACACCAAAATCGCGTTCCGTTCGTCGCCAAGCGCGACATCAAGCGCACCGACACCGACCGCGAGCGCGAACTCGCGATAAAGCACGTGGCATTGCAAAACATTTGCCGACGATGCGCGCAAAAAGTGCAGTGGCGGTTTCAGATGGGCAAGTATAAAAAGAAGAAGGCGGGCACAGCGGGCCGATGCAATCAGTGTACCTTACAGCGCGTGCGCTTAGCCTACCGCAGTGTGTGTGACGTGTGCGCGAAGGAGAAGAATTTATGCCCAGGGTGCAACCGAAACCCGGAGGACGCCGAGTTGCTTGAGCAGGCACGGGAAAGAGAGGGCGGTGTGGATGACGGTGAGGATCGCGAGAGCGAGAACGACGACGAGGATGAGAGCGAGTAGGATGCATACAGGCACGTAGAATTTTTAGTGTACATTTCATTTGTGACAACAACGCGTCGACTGAATCGACAAAATTTATTTGTTCGCACTCTCGACGCTCAAGGTGCAGCGCCGCCGAAATCCGCGGCGAATGGTTTGCGATCCATCAAACCACCTCCCCATGAATCTGGTGACCAATTTGCGAGATCGTCAGGAGGCACGAGCGTGCCTGCGCCTCCGCCAATCAAACATCGAAGCGCTTCGCTGCACGTGACGGCGTTGTGGAAGCGCGCGGCAAACCAGTCTGAAAAGTGCGCTTGGATCGTATGCTTCGTCTCGTCGCACGGAGCCGCGGCGTCCAACAAACGCTCCGTGGCTGCTTCCCATGTCAAACGGTGAATTTCTGCCTCGGTCATTGGTTTCGGTACGGAAGCCATGACTTCTCTGATAACCTTTGCGAACTCATCCATATTTGAGTACGTGCGGCAATTCGGAAACGTTGCAAAGAACGCATTACTCGGGTGCTCAGCACACACTACAAACTTACCCATCGCCAACGCTTCTGCTGAAGTTGTCGCTACGACATCCGACAGCGAAGGGTTGATGAAAATCTTGTAGTCGAGAATTTTTGCGTCGGCGTGGTCCAAACGACCGAGCAAATTCAGTGGCAAATTCTTTCTCGCAAACTCCGTCTGAACCTCCTTGAAATCGTCGCCGTCACCGTATACGTCCATTTCTAATCGTTCGCCTTTCTTCGCGTACTGATTGTTGAAATCTCCGACGACGTGCATTAATTCAGAGTATCCCTTCGCCCACACGCATTTGCCGATGAAGTACGCCCCGCGTGTAAACGCCCCACTTCCACTACGTTTAATCTCCTTCGATTTTGCCTTACCAGCGTCAATAAAACCATTCGATACTCCGTGTACGTTTGACGTGATCGACCGCGCGAAATCCTGCACGGCATCGCTCAACTTGATCACCTTGTGTGTATGGCAGCGCGTCGTCAAATGATTAATCCAACGCAATATCGACTCCTTGCGCTCACCATCCTCTTCTCGCCTCGCGTATTCCAAATAATTCGTATGTATGATCCCAACCACGTGCTTGAATCTCGACGTCCAGCGCGCGCCGGGATGATACCAACACAAATGCTCCGGTTCCTCTAAAATTGCCACGTCTCTGTCCTGCTTTGGCACGCGCGTCGTGATATCCCCAACCGGCACGATCGATCCTTTATCCGTGGCATACCTCCCAGGGTACCACGTAATCTTTATTCTTGGCTCAAATCCCACGCGCGCGCGCGCCCAATCCATGACGTACTTGGTTTGCGCCTCGGGCGTCGCGAACGTCGCGCGTTTCGGAAACACGATCGCCTGGTCGTGCAACGCCAACCACGGCACCAGCAGCGTCACCTCCCGCGTCTCGTCGCCGTGTGCGAGATATATCGCGCGCAACAAAGGGTTCACGCTCGTGCCCGTCATCCACGGCAGTGCCGCGGTGGTGACGATGGTGAATTTTCGTCCAGGCGCGCGCACATCCGTTCGAGCGCGTTTCGGTAGCCGCAGCCCGCGCCGGCGTTTACGCGGTCGTTCGTCGCTCGCGTCCGCGCGCACGGCGTTTTTGGAGAATATGCGCTTGAGAACCATGCGTTCGGGGCGTGCGCGGCGTGCGCGCGGATAGCGACGTGCGCACAGTGAGGCTGAGGTTTGGGAGCTCTGGAGCTCGCGTCGCTCGGGACGTCGACGGCCGACGTCGAGCGCGTGATGACTATGATGCGTGTATGGCGTTACACTGGCTAAGAATCGTGTGATGAACATGTTCTACATATAATGCGCGCGAATGCGTCATGGAGGGAGGTTTTGCCAGGCATGGGTGATCCATTTCGTGACTTCGCTCGCGAGCGCTTGCTCGCGTGTGGTTTTTTGTCGCGCGCGGTCCGGATGGTACTTTAACATGGCTTTCCGATAGGAGCTTTGCAGCAGGCGTTTTGTGGATTTGCCATATTGTCCACCTTGTACGGCGATGCCACAGCGGTGTAAGAAGAGACGTAAGTCCGCGTGCATGGCCCACACGGCGACTTGATGGACCGCTTCGCGCTTGGCGGATTCCTCCTCATCTGCGGCGCGGCGCGCGGCGCGGTGTTCGTCGCGTTTTTTCTTGCGAGTTGCTTCCTCTTCGTCGTGTTTCTTCTTTTTGGCTTTGAACGCATCAGCTTCATTTTCGCGCTTGGCTCGGAGCGCGGCGACGAAGTCGTCGCGCTCAACCATGGCGGTAACGTCGACGCCGACGGCTGTGGCGCACCGTCGCAAATCCCGCAACGACATATCACTCGGATCTTTATCTAGAAGCGTCGCCCACGCCTCGCACTCGGCATCCCAGCCATGCGTACCCTTTGCGGACGACGCGTTTGCACCGCGCTCCGTCTCGGGCTCACTGACGCCATCGTCATGAAACGTTTCTTTGCGTTTCTTTGTCGGCGGCGCTCGAGCGCCTCGCGTCGCCTCAAACGTCTGCATCTCGGCGTGAAAGTACGCCAACGCCTGCTGATATGCGCTTCGACAAGCCGAAGCATGAAACTGACTCTGTTGATACTTCCCCGCGACGACGTCTAAATGATCTCTATGCCACGCTCGAAGCGAATGGTCGGGCATTCGCATTGTGCGCTGAAAATCGTGTTGACTCTGCTGCAACGCCTGCCGCATGGCAACCTCGGTGTCCAACGCCTCGACTAATTCGCGGTGCTTTTGTTTCAACGCCAACCTTGCGCTTCTCAGCTGCGGTGAGTCGTCAGATAATCCCTCAGGCGGGGGCGGGGGCACGCGTGCGCGTTCGGCTTGACGGCGAAGCTCTTCGTGCGCGTTGCCTCCCCACATGGATGGAGGCGTGCGGTTCGCGCGCGGCGGCTGTTGAAATTCCGTGTATTGCTGCGCGTGCTGGCGCCACGCGTGCGCGTTGGCGGTAGACGTCGAAGGTTCATCACGCGCACTCGCGCGCGCATTCCTGCGCGCACTCGCGCCGGCACTTTGTCTTTTCGTCGTCTTTGGCTCGTCGTCAGAATTTGACTCGAGCTCGAGCTCGATGACGTGTTCATCCGAATTCGACGCGCCAGCGCTTTTGTCGCCATCTTTTGCGCGCGCGCGCGCCGTAGACGGCCCCGTGGACGCACCGTGTACAAAGGTGTTCATGTCATCTCGCTCCTGTCCGCGTGGTGCGTCACGTCCCGCGTCCTTTGATTCAGCCTTGCCTCTGTCATCGTCGTCGTCGTCGCTGGCGATATCAATCACTTCCGTCTCCACCGCTCCACGCGCACCACCACCGCCTCCGCGCGTGTGAGTACGTCCATTCTCACTCTCACTCACGTCCAACACGTACCCATACCTCGTCCCGCGCGCCTTGGACCACGCAAAGTACAGTACCTCGCCGCGCTTCAAGTACCCTTTCGACCGCGCCTTCAACATTCGACACGCCCCAAACTTATCCTGCACGAACACCTCCCAAGCCTGCGTCTCGAGCTCAACCGCGACGTCCGGAGCCGTCACCAACCGCACGTTCACCACGTGATGCGGCAGCGCGGCGTCGGAGAACCCGAGCACCTCCACGGCGTTGTGAATCGGTGCGCTGTGTGACGAGCTCAGGGCGATGGCGCGCGCGCCGCGCGGCGCCTGCACCGGCCGCAGCCGCGCATGCGCGATTTCCTCGCCGTTCATCGTCGCACGCGTGCGTGATCTCGCGTCAGCGCATGATACGCGAGCGTGATGCGCGAGCGCGACGCGCGCAAATGAATGGCGTCACTTTACGGCGCGCGACAATCATGCTTTCGATGACGACGACAACAACGTGTTCTCGCCGCACGGCGCCGACGATGACGTCCGGAGCGCGCCGAGCGATGGTGAAGACGCCCGCGCTCCGGGCGATCGCGCGTCACGCGCGCGCGGGCGTCGCATCCGTGCCGTCAACGTCATCGGCATCGAGAGCCGCCACGACGGCACGTGCGGCGACGACGCGCGTGGTGCAGGCTGCGGGCGCGACTGACTCGCGGATACCGGTGACAATCTTGACGGGTTTCTTAGGCAGTGGCAAGACCACGCTGTTGAACCACGTGTTGAGAGGGGATCACGGGAAGAGAATCGTGGTGATTGAGAATGAATTCGGTGAGGTTGACATCGACGGCGAGCTCGTGGCGTTTAAAGAGTCTGGTGAGGAGGATATTATGCTTTTAAACAATGGATGTCTGTGCTGCACGGTGAGAAGTGATTTAGTGGAGATGTTGTCGCGATTGGTGCGGGAAAAGAAAGGGTCGTTTGATCATATATTGATTGAGACGACGGGACTCGCGAACCCGGCGCCGATTATTCAGACGTTTTATTTAGAACCGGCGTTGTTGGATTCGTTGAGATTGGATGGCGTCGTGACGCTCGTGGACGCCAAGCACGCAGAGTTACATTTGAATGAAGTCAAGCCCGCGGGTGTGGTGAATGAATCGTTGGAGCAAGTGGCGTTTGCGGATCGTATCGTTCTCAATAAAATTGATTTGGTGAGCGACGCCGAGGCCAACGCGTTGGAGTACAGATTGAAGACGATTAACGACTTGGCGCGCATTCGTCGCGCGTCCAAAGCGAATGTTGATTTGGATTTCGTGCTTGGCGTTGGTGGGTTTGATTTAGAGCGCGTGCAGGATCAAGTGCTGCCGGATGAGAAGAAGAAGGTGGAGGACCACGCGCATTCGCACGACCACGGACATTCCCACGCCGATGGACAAGAATCGTGTGAAAAGTGCGACGAGCATGGTCATTCGCACGGTGACGCTTCTGCACACGGGCACTCGCACGAAGAGCACTCGCATTCGCACTCGCACGGTGACGGTGAGGCTGATTGCGAAGTGTGCGGAGAGCACGGACACTCGCATTCGCATCACGTGCACGACGACGCCGTCGGTAGCGTTTCACTCGCCCTCGATGGCGATCTCGATCTCGATCTCGTCAACGACTGGCTCGGCTTATTATTGAACGATCGTTGGGAAGATTTATATCGCATGAAGGGCGTTCTCGCTATTCAAGGATGCGATGAACGGTACGTGTTCCAAGGCGTACACGCGCTCTTTGAAGGCATGCCAGACCGCGCGTGGAAAGCGGACGAGAAGCGTTCGAGCAAACTCGTCTTCATCGGTAAAGATCTCGATCGCGATGAACTCATGCGCGACTTTGAAGCGTGCTTGAGTCGATAATGACGATGAATGAGCGCGTCTTCGCGCAAACGCTCGGTTTTCAATACTCGACACACTTTAATATTCACAGCACCTCATTACGCACACGCACACGTCTACGCAATCGACAGCGCGCGCGCACACCATGCGTGTAAAACGATTCGTGCTCACCGTCGCCATCGCATTGGCGTGCGTCGCGCCCGCGCCCGCGCGCGCGTGGCCTTGGAGCTCCAAGCTGGAGCAACACCAAACGCCTCCGGAACCCCGAAAGATTGATCTCCCAACGCCTTCCGACGTCGCCGTGGACGTGGACGCCGGCGTTGAAACGTCCAACGCCACGGAATTATCGCAGCTCATCCCGGCGTTCCGCGCGAGATCGCTCTCGTGCGTGACGTGCCACCGAATGCTCGCATTCTTTGATGAGTACTTGCTTTCGGCGTTGTTGGATATCAACGCCGCAGAGTCGCGTAAAACGACCACGAGTGCGTTCCGTACGAATTACGGCGCGCTAGAGACGACAATTGAAGAGGCTGTGTCATCTGTGTGCGGGGCGCAGTCGATTGCGACGAATCACACGATGCGAAAGTCGTGTGCGAAGATGATTGAGCGCGCCGAAGACGACGTCGTGGCATTGTATTTCGAGCACGGCGCCGCCATGCGACGCGGAGACGATGAGCGCGAGCTCGGTGAGCCGTTGTGTGGCATGCGCGGGGTGCTTAAGGCGGGTTGTGAGGATAGCATGGCGAGGTTGACTGTTTCTGAGCTCATGACGCTAGAGGAAGAAGCGCAGTTTGTGAGTAAGGATGACACGCATCCGATGCTTCGCGCGCCAGAGACGGAGACAAAGTACAAGAGCGAACCCGAGAGTGCGGAGACAAAGTCTGGCGAGGTGCAGAAAATTGTAGCGTCGGACTTTTACAAGCGTGTGATTATCGACCGTGGACGTGACGCGTTGGTGTACTTTGCGTACCCAAGCTTGGCGCCAGAATTCCATCACGCGTACGCGCAAACGCATGCGCTCGTAGCTGAATTTATGGAGGATTCCAACTTACTCGTGGGAATGTTGAACGTTGAGTTGAACGATGTGCCGCCACCGTATAATAACTGGGCGCAAACACCGAACGTGATGCTGTACCTGGCGAATAGGAAGGAGAATCCGAGATTTATTCCATTGCGTACGGCTCCTGGCGAGACGATGACGGGCGAGTCGGCGCCGACACTCGCTGATGTGCTCACGATGATTAGCAAGCGCACGGAAGATAAGAAGACGAAGAAAGCTGCGGATTGGGGTATGATTGATGCTACCGCTGAACAATTGTATGCGAATCGCGCGAAAGAATCGAAGGATGAGCTTTAGATGGCACGTCCCGTTGTAAAAACAAATGCAAGCATTGCACGCAGCTGTAAAACTAATTGCACCAATACGCGGGTGGCTCATACCCGCGCTCGAGAAGGAAAGGAAGTACAAATTCACAAAATGTGTTCCAGCTCACCGCGGTCGATACGCCCGCGCCTCGCGATGCGCCCGTGGCATCGACGTAGAAGGTTGCATCCGTCTCAACCAACAATCTCCGCGCGTGAACCATGCGAGTCAACGTTGCGCAGCAACACGACGCGAGGAGGACTGCAATCGCCAGCCTGTGTGGCGAAATATGTATCATTTATTTAACACGTGACGAATGAAACGAGGTGCAGAATGAAGTCGGTCGGTTTATGCCAGGATGTTTGTTTCTCGCACTCGCCGTCGAGTTCACATGTTTGTATTCGCGAGATGCTGGTTTGAAATAACAATTGTTGCGCTAAGATTTTCTCTACACGAGCGCGGACGCGCGGCATGTTGCGTGCGCACTCAAAGCAGCTTGCGCTTGCTCGATTTCAGCGCGCGCTCTGGCATTTTTCGCCCACGCTCCGACGGTGGTTGACGCCTTTGTGCCCGCAGCCGCGTCCTCCAACGCCTTGGCCGCGCTCACCAATTCGCCGTTGGCCAAGTCCGTTTCCGCGCGCGCGATGGCACCTTCGATCCCTTGCGCGCCCTCTTCCGATGTATCCTTCATTCGAAGCAATGATGCGGTGTACGCCAATCCATGTGCAAAAATACCCGCACCATCTTGCGGAACCAGCGCCAGTTGTCGCGCGATGGTGCGTACGTGCTCGAGTTGTTCGGCGAGCTGCAACCGCGTAGGCACACCATCTTTGGCGTATGGCTTGTCAATCGAATTCACGATAGTGGCGACAAATGCATCATCCTTGGCGCAAGTCTTCAACAAAGCTATTGTGTCGACGAAACTCTCACCATCGTCTAATCGTGTGCTCAAATCCATCACAGCGAGCTCAAATCGTTGCGTCGCGTGCGAGCGCTCCAACGCCTCCCGACGCGTTTTAAGCACAGTCTTAAGTGCACCCATGCGAAGTCGCTCGTCATCGAGCGCTTTAATGCGCTCAATTCGCTCAGCGACGAGAAAGTCTGCGTGTTTAGCCTTGAGCTCGGACTCTTGCGTCTTTAGTGACTGTGCCTTTTCTGCCGCCGCGTTTGCCTTGGCGAGCTCAAGCTCGCTCGAAAACCGCGCGCGGTCTGCTTCCAATCTACTCGTCGCCTCGTTCGCGCGAGATTCAAGCACTCCAATCGCCGCGATGAGCTCATCCGTCGCCGAGCGTTCGACGTCAACGACGCGCTCAAAGTTTTGCACCATGGATGCCGCCAAATCTTGAAACACTTTGACGTCGGCGTCGGCTTGGAGCTTCATACCGCGGTACGCCGATGCGGCTTCATCCTCGCTCACTGTCGACCCGAGCGTATCCATAGCCGCAGCGAACAAGCTTGCAGCGGTCAAATCTTTCGCCGAGTTTACAATGCTCGCGTTGTCACGCTTTGGTGCGTCGGGTACGACAACTTTCGCGTGCTCTGGCTCCGGGACGTTGGCGAGGAAATCAGCCGCGGCGCTAAATGCATCCGCGAGTTCAGCCTTCACATCTTCCTCTTTCGCTTTCGCTTCAGTAACGCGTGTGCCTTCGATTTTGTTATCCGGCGTCTCGGTCTTCGGCGCTGATGCTTCTTCTGCCGCCTTGGCAGGCTTTGGCACGTTGACGACATCTGCGGCTTTCGCGACAGGCGTCGGCGTCGGCGGCGGCGGCGGTGTCTTCTTCACTGGCTTCTTCTTCCCCGACGGCTTTGACGTTGGATACTCGTCATCATCGTCATCGCTCATCGTATATGCCATAAAAGCCACGAGTGCCGCGCCTGCGGCGGCTAACATTCGCGACCGATTCGGCGCCGCAGCTGTCGTCGATTCCGCCAGAGGCGCCGCTCCGCTAGGGACACCCGGCTTTTTTGAAAGCGACATCGGCACTCGCGGCGCCGGCGCGCTCACCTTCGACGCCGCTTTCACCGCGGCATCTCCAGACACAATCGAACCATGCAATGGGAACTTTGGCGCGCTCACGTGCGCCAAGACTCTGTTTCCGCTCGACGTCGGCGGCGGAGGCGCCGACGGTTTCGGTTTCGCCGTCATCTTTCGCGCCATGTCCCCAATCGACGCATGCAGCGGAAACTTTTGTGCACTCACGTGTGGCAACACTCTATTCACACCTTGTGGCGCGTCTGGCGCGGCGACTTTCGCCGTCTTCGCCCCCTTAGTCGTCGTTTTTGTCGTCGTTTTGGCTGACGCCGCCTTACTCGCGCGCGCCTTTGCCACCTTCGCCCCCGTCGTCGCCGCCGCCTTACTCTTCGCCTTTACCGTCAACGACCCCGCAGACGTCTTCGCCGCCGATGTCTTCGCCGCCGACGACGTCGTCGCCTTGCCCGTCGTCGCCTTGCTCGCCTTCGTCGCGAACGTCTCGATCGACCCCGCCACCATCCGCGCCACCATCATCGCCCCGCGCCGCGCGCGCCCGCGCGCACCCGCCCCGACCATCATCGCGCCGCGCACCGGTGACACGCGTTCCACCGCCCGCTCGCTCTCACACGCCCGCGCACGCCCGCGCGCGCGTCACCGCGTCGTCGATTGCCGCGACGCGACGAGTCGTTGGTTGCGATGTTTGATTTGAAAGCAACATGCGCGCATTTTCATCGATATTGTGTCGCTTTTAATTTCAATCGAAAGACATTCACTATCGATCGAGTGCGCGCACACATATCGATCGACATGAACGCGCCCTCGCGCCGCCGACACGTCGACGTCACTCCGCGCCGCCCCCGCGCGCGCGCCACCCGTCGCCGCCCTCCCGCGCGCGCACGCACCGCTCGCAGACATGTTTCCCCGCGTCGCCGTCGCGCCCGCGCGCGCGTTCGCCCCGGCGTCGCCGCGCGAGGCGCCCAATCGCGCATCGATGCGCCGCGCCGTCACGTGCATGGCGCACCCGCGTCGCGTGCAAAAAGTACAGCAACAGATGCGTCGGGAGATTTCGCAGATGATGCAGCAGGATAAAAACCTGCGCGGGATGATTTCCCCCGAGGAGCGCATGGGGGTGGATAATATTCTGAGCGTCATGGCGACCGTGGCGGAGGTTGAGGTGTCGAATGACTTGCAAGTGGTGAAGGTTTACGTGAGCATATTGGGTGACGACAGAGGGAAGAAGAATGCGATAAAAGGGTTGAAACGCATGGAGACGTACGTGAGATCGAAGATTGGACGACGCATGTCTTTGCGGTTGACTCCGGAGATACGGTTTATATATGATGATTCGTTTGAGAGGGGACAACGCGTGGGGGCGTTGCTCGATGAAATTCGCGCGGAGAATCGAAGCAAAACGGCGAAAAAGTATGGGAAGGATGTGCTGCAGTCGATTGAGGATGTGATCGCCGAGCGTGGAGACGTTGAGGACGATGGTGATGAGGATTGGGATGGCGACGTCGAGGGGGTTTGGGATGAAATGATTGCTGATCTCGGAGATGAAGACGACGACGATGACGACTTTGACGACGACGAGGAACTCGACGGCGACGACGACGACGCAGGAATCAAGATTATTAACGTGTAAGAGCCACTAGAGCGCTATTGATAGTTTAAGTGTAACGAACGAAAAGTACGTGTAGACTAAAAACAACAAAGACGGCTAAAACATTGTGTGTTTGGCTATGTAGACTCACCCGAGGACGCCTAGAGTGCTCTGGCACTTTGACGCGAGAATTTTCACAGCCTCCTTGAAAATTGTCCCAGGTTTCATTTGCCCGACGCTTTCGATGGTAAAAATAAAGTGATCCTTTCGCTTACGCACGACAATCTTTTCCTCCCATCCGGGCTCGCCTGTGAGCTCTCGCACGCGTTCGATGCAAAAGTCGCACCCGCGTTCGTTCACCACGCGCACCGTCTTCTTATCGCCTTTCCCATCGCACGCGTAGCACGTATGCGTATCACTAAAGTTGGCACACTTTTCCATGAAAAGATCAGCGTCAGCGCCCGTAATTGGCTCGAGAATCTTTACATCAGGAACCATTTTATACCAACACGTGCCGACGGGAGACCACTTGGCGTGCTCCTTTCCTTGTCCTTTCACGCAGTGACATTCGAGCTCCACCTCTTGTCCAGGCGCAAGTTTCACTAACAAAATATCGTCGTGCACGCAACCAATTTCACCTTCATCAAAAATTTCGCGCTGTGAACGCTTAAACGCCGAATGCTTCGCTGCGTCTTCCTCTGGTAACGCGCTTCCATCCGGGCACCACGTCAACGCGCTCGAATACACCGACCGGTTGACGACATCACCAAAACTCCCATCGTCATTCCGTTGCTTATAACACTTCACGTGCATGTTCATAATGATTGTATTCGTCTCGTTCGAGCTGTCGTTGTCGCCAACGTACTCAAACCGCGAAGGATCCGCCTTAATAGGCACTAAACCGAGTCGGTGCGCGAAAATTTCATCCGCCACGACGCTCGTATTATTCACCACAAAAACCTTCTCAATCGCCATCGTAGGCACTTCCGCCAATATAATCCGCCGAAACGCATTTGCAAACGCCGGTGAGCACCCTTCGAGTTCGAACACGCACGTCTCGTCGTCGCTCGAAATCATATTCAACGCAAACGTGTCCCGGAAACCCTCCACGCTAAACGCGCAGTCCTTCCCTAAAGACGCATACGCACCACCATACGCAATCTCCTTTGCGTTTGCGTTCGTATTCGCGCCCGCCGTGACAAACTTACGTTGTTCTTCCAATCGCGCCAGCATGGCTTCCATTTGCGCCGTCACGCCGCGCACGTCGGCGGGATCCGCTTTGGCGGCTCGAGGCATGATGAATTCCAAATTCCACGAGCTCACACGCCGCGCACGTCACGCGCGCCGTCGATCGCGCGCGCTCGACGACGCGAGCGCACGCAAAGGGTATCGCTCGCGACGTTCGCGGCGTCGAATGTGTTCGCTCGTCGCGACGCGCGCGCGAAAGTGAGGTTCAATCGCGCCGCCGCCGCGTCCTCTTGTGGTGGTTAACACATGATACCGCACAACGGCGTACAGTATGGTGGTACCGTTTGTGTATTGTGGGTCGTTTAATGGTAGTATTTTCGTGTTCGTGTTGTCGTGTTTGAATCCCGCCGCTGACAGCTCGCGCGAGCTCCGCGCTAGTTTGCGGCGCGCCGACGCGACATTCGCGCGCGACGCGCGGCACGGGACGCATCCCTACGTGGTTTACCCCGCGCGCGCGCCGCGGTGGCGGAGGCGCGGCGCGTGTGGCGCGCATTTCGCGCGTGAGCTCTGGTAAGGATGGATTTCTGGGAGGATGACGACGACGACGGGTTGGCGGATTTCGACGTCGACGCCGTGGTCGATCACGCGCGCGCGCGAAAAGATGGCGGGTGTAGTATGCCACCACCGCCTGCGCCGCGCGAGGTGGTGGTGATCGACGACGGAGGGGAGGAGGAGGAGTCGTTGGCGCGTCGGCGGGCGCGGTTGTTGGCGTCGACGTCGACGTCGGGAGCGATGACGATTACGGCGCCGAGCGGTAAATTTGCGAGTGCGAACGCGAAACAGATATCGATTAGTAGTATGTTTGCCGTCGCTGCGGGTACGCGCGCGGCGCCGGCGACGGTGGCGGAGGAAGTAAGAGAGACGTTGGCGCGGGCGACGGCGACGACGCCGGCGAGCGCCGCGACGGCGAGCGGAGACGGTTGGATGAAGACGAAGCGTAAAGGACAATCAGATGACGCGCCACGGAAGCACCAAACGACGTTACCGAAGGAATTGATGATACGCTCGGCGAATGACAAACGCGATTTGGTGGCAATGGCGACGAATTTAGCGCCAGAGGCTTTGGGCGAACAGGACGCTCTCGGACGCACGGCGTGCGCGGGCGCCGGCGGGCGTGATGGTCTACCCATGGATCCTCAGGCGGTGCAGACGTACGTGTATCCGGCGCAAATTTCTCGGCGGCAATATCAGTACGATATTGCACGGAACGCGTTGTTGACGAATTCTTTGGTGTGCTTACCGACGGGGCTCGGGAAGACGCTCATCGCCGCGGTGGTCATGTACAACTACTATCGGTGGTTCCCGACGGGAAAGATTATATTCATGGCGCCCACGCGCCCGTTAGTTGATCAGCAAATGTCGGCATGTCACACCATTGTCGGTATTCCCGCATCAGACACCGTCGTGCTCATGGGAAGTACGAAGAAGGATGAAAGCGGGTCGCGACGCGAATTCTGGCGCGACAAGCGCTTGTTCTTTTGCACGCCGCACACGGTTGCGAATGATCTGAACAGTGGTGATTTAGACGCCAACCAAGTTGTTTGTGTAGTCGTTGATGAGGCTCATCACGCGCGTGGTGAGTATGCGAGTGCACAAGTCATTCGCGTGCTGAACGAGCGCAACATCAACTTCCGCCTCCTCGCGCTCACGGCGACGCCGGGCCAAGGTATCGAAGAAGTACAGTCCGTGGTGGAGACCTTGCGCATCGGTCGCATTGACTTTAGAAGCGATCAAGACCCGGATGTATCACGATACACGCACAAGCGCGAAATGCAAGTCGAATGCGTCAAGCCGGGTCAAGCAATCTCGCATGTTCAAGACATGCTGTGCGACTTGCTTCGACCGGTGTGCCGTTCGTTGCTCGGCATGGGTGCCATCAAAGACGGATGGCTTATGAAAACTTTTGTGGATAACAAAGCGACAAATGGTGCGGTGCGCACGGAGCCACCGGCGTCGTTTCCGTTTCAGCAGGCGCAAAACAATATTCAACGCGGTGAAGTTCACGTGAGGAGCAAGGGTGCGGCGTTTAGCTTGCTTCAACAAGCCATGGAACTCACAAAGACGTACGAATTACTGCTCAAGTACAGCCCTGGTGCGGCGTACGACTACATGGAGAAGCGCGCAAAAGTCAATAGTAACTCGCTGCTGCACTCGAGAAATCAAGTTGCGATTGAAATCGGCGACATGTTGCGCTCGATGTCCACCAACGGCGCGCACCATTCGCCAAAGCTCGACAGGTTGACGACGATTATCAAGAACCATTTCAAGCACGCCACGGCGGATACGCGTGTGATTATTTTTACGTCATACCGTCAGAGCGTCCAGGATATCGTTCGCGCGTTGCGTGAAGTTCCCGCGGGTGCGGATACCGCGTGTAAAATCAAAGTGGCCGAGTTCATTGGTCAAAGCGACGCCGCGGCTGGGAAAAAGCGCCGCGCCGGAGGCGGCGACGGTCGAACGACAAAGGGTCAGTCGCAAAAAGAGCAAAAGCGAACGTTGAACGACTTCAGAGCCGGTTCGTTGAACACGCTCGTCGCGACGTCTATTGGTGAAGAAGGATTGGATATTCCGAGTGTTGATTTGATTTTCTTTTTCGACGTCGTGGACATCATTCGCGCCATTCAACGCATGGGTCGAACCGGTCGCGCGCGCGATGGCAAGGTTGTTATTCTTGCCACCGAAGGTAAAGAATTCACCAAGTTTACCAGCGAGCAAAAAAAGTATGAAAATTTGATGCGATGCTTGCGCACGCCGGCGAATCACTTCAAGTTGGAGAAGAACTGCCCGCGTATCATTCCGGCGGGCGTCACGCCAGTGTGTGAGCTGCGCATGATTGAAGCATCACCCGCGCTTAAAACAACCAAGTCAAAAATCACAGGTAAGGCTAAGACGAAAAAGCCACCTGGTGCGAAAGCCATCCTCAATGCGGCGATGAAAATTAAGGACACGCCGCTTGATAACGCGACGCAGGCGATATTATTCGCGTACGATTATCCGCAAGGGAGCGCGTTGGCAGAGTTGGACGTCGCTGCCGCCGCGCCGTTTTTGTCTCGACCAGACCCAGTGTATGCGTTTGAGCACGGCGCGTGGTCGGAAATGCTCGTGAATGTCATGGCAGATTTACATGGCATTCCTCGCGTAGATCCCGCGGGCGAGGCCATACCCGATGGACCGTGCGCAAAGGCGCGCGCAAAAATGCCCGCGCAAATCGTTCCGATGCTCGACGACGAGGACTTTGTCGTTCCAGACTCACAAGAGCCACCCGAGAATGAAGAGCACGTCAAACTCGATTTCAACGAGCAAGACATCGACATCCCGCAAATGGACGATTATCAGTGGGCGAACGATTCCCAGGACCGTCCCGCGTACGAGGCTGAAATCAAAACCAGTCAGGAAGTCATGGAGGAGTTTACGCAAATGAGCGACCCGAAGCCGAGGAGAATCTCCATGCACTCCGTGTCGCCATCGGTGAAAGCGGCATCGCAGGCACGCCTCGAGGCAATTTCGGCGGTAACGCCGACGTTCTCGCCGAAATTCGTTGAGGCATCCGTAGAGGCGGAGTTGGAAGAAGCGCCGCCGACGACGACGATGCCGACGCACTCGCCGGACGTCATCGAAGCCTCCGTGGCGCGACAGGCGTCTCAGCCGAGTGATCTTGATGACGATAGCGATAGCGAAGATCAATACTTGTTCCTGAGCAAGCGTAAGCGCACCGCTGCGCGCGCATTGAAGAAGATTACAAATGCGCCGAGAGTGAGCAATCGGTCCCCAGTGATTGAGGCCTCGCAGAAAAGGTCACAAGAGCGCGCATCAATGCCGCCGCCGCCGCCTCGACAGACGCCTCAAAGCGGGGACAAGTCTACATCGACGCCATCAACGGGGGGCAGCGACGATTTATGCATCAAGCGTAATAAACATCGCGTCAACGCGCGAGTGTTGATGTCGCAGTTCTCGCCCGCCGAACGGCCCACTGAGAGACAGAGCCCGGCGGAGCCCGACGTCGATCTCGTCGATATAATTGACGATAAAGAAGCGCAACGACCGCGTCGGTGTGTTCGCGCTCCTCCGGCATTTAAACCGCGACGAAACTGCTTTATCGACGACGAAGCCGAGGCGAGCGATGAAGAAGGCGGCGACGACGACGAGCGCATGACGTCTGGCGACGAGCGCTTCATCGCGGATTCACAAGAAGAAGAGGACGATGACGACGACGACGACGGTATGCGAGCGCATCCCGGTATGGGATTTCAACCGCACACGCAATTCACCCCTGGAAGTTCTGGTGGCGCGCGCGCGCATCTAGCGACAACCTTTGCCGCGCTCGGTCCACGCGAGCGACGCGTCGTACAAGACACACCGAGCCCTTCGCAGCGCCCCAGCGGATCGGCGAGCAAGTACGACTCGAGTTTTATCGATGATGGATCAACCATGGATGACGATGCCGATGACCAAGATGCATCCGTGCAGAAGCCCAGACGAACGGACGATGCCAACACCGCCACGCCTCAAAAGGCGGATGGCGACGACTGGGACGACTGGGACGACGACGACTGGGGCGGCGATAGCCAAATGCCCGCAGCCGATGACGACGACGACAATGACGACGACGACGGCTGGGGTGGTGACAGTCAACGCCCAGGCGAAGACTCCGACGGCTGGTAAACACCAATAAACAACAAATAGCAATTACACGCGAGTAGCGCGCTTATTTCAGCACGAATTGAATACATCATACAAAGTTAGAACGAATGCGCGCCACGCAAGATCCCTCAGAGCATATTTCAGCTCATTCGAACCACGGTAAGCACGGCGTGGGAGCTGCCGAAAGCGCGCGCATGAGCGCTTCCAAGCGCTTTCGCAGACGCGCCTTGGCGATGAGTCCCGCGTGCTTGGCGATGGCGTCCCATTGCTTCACGCGCGCCTCATCCCCCGCGTCAAACAGTAATTTACGCGCCACCGTATCGCTCTCGGCGGTATCGGCGTCAGCGGCGCCAGTGTCAACATTCTTCACGTCGCTCGCGTGTTGCGCGCGCGAATACGCGACGAGGCACGTCGGACACACGCACACGCGCTGGAGCATCGCCCGCGCGAAAAGCTTTACGCAGACGTCACACGCGCACGTCTCCGTCATGAAATCGTACGGTAATAGCGTCGCGTCGCGTGCTTCTGGGCAAAACGTCGCCGTCGCATCTTCGACGTCATCAGGGCTCTGTGGCGTCGGCGTCTTCGCCGCTGACGTTGGTAAAGAAGAAGAAGAAGAAGAAGAAGAAGCGCTCGCGACTCGACGCATTCCATCGAGCGCAAACGCGCACGACGTCAATCCACCCGTCTCACACATCACAGGCGTAAACACCGACGGCGAACGCAAAGATACCAGTTCCAAAAGACCCGGTGGCAACTCTCTACGCTCTAAGCGCGCGATACCGAGATCGTGTTCGCACCGACGCCACTGCGCGCGACGGAGCGCTTCGCGCGCGTCTTCGCGGGACGCCCGCGCGCCGACGACGAGCTCTCCATCAACCAAATACGCGCGCAATGCATCGAGCTCGACATCGAGACGCTCAAGACGCCGTTTCATATTTCGGCGAATGCGTGAATCAGAATGCTTCGGTGGCTTGGGCGGCGACGGCGCGTCGTGGTGCGTGGCCGATCGACTCGTCCCGGGACTCGACCGCCGCGACGCGCCCGATCGAGACGCGGACGACGCGACTGACTTCACCGATGCCGTCGATCCCGAAATCACCGTCACCGTGGACACTGGCGTAGATGTCATCCGTGGTGCCGACGGCGTCATCGGCATCGTCACCGGCGGCGACCGCTCCTCAGACGCGTCCTCGATGTTGCCGAATCGTCGCGGCAACGTCATCGACGTCGCCGGCGTCTCCACGTCCACGTCCACCTCCGTCGTCCCACGCACGCGCTCCATCTCCCCACGCATCAACGCCTCGGTCATCCGCGCTCGCGCTGCAATCATACTCTCGCGTTCGTCATCGCGTAACACGCTCGCAACGAATACAGATCCAAACGCCGTCGCATCCGCCTCGGTGATCGATTCCTCCGCCACGCGCACGAACCCCAACCCATATACCGCGTAATACCGCACCGCACCGCGCGGCGCGCGCACGTGCGCCACAGGAACACCGCGCGTGACTAACCCGCCGTGCGCTGGCCCGCGATATCCCGCGAACGACGCCCCGGACGCGTGATCCCCGCGACGCATCATCGATCGATCGGATCCACGGAGGTGCCCACAATACGCAAATCCACCCCCCGTCACGCCAACGCGTCGCACGTGCCCACTCAAACGGTTATATATGCATGCGATATATATATGTATATATAAATCCAGCGCCCGCGCCCGTCGCGCGTGGTCGCCGCGACGGTCGCCGCGACGATCGATGGCGCGACGATCGATGGCGCGACGCACGTGGGTGCCTCGTTTTCGGGCCGGGGTGACGCCACCAATGTAAGCATTTCCACGTCCTCTGGATCCCACGCACGCGTGCTGACGTCGACAGTGCGCGACGCGAGAGCGAACGACGACGCGAGGAAGGATGTTACGCGCGATCGCGCGACGTGAGGTACGCGCGCGTGATTTGCGCGTGTGTGTGCGTGCGATTCGCGCGTCGTAAAGGCGGTCGATGGGGGGGATCGATCGACCGATCGATCGTTTAGGGTTGGTCGATCAGATATCGTGGCGGTGTCGCGCGCGTGGATGATGGGTGCTTTTTTGCGCGCGTTCGCGTCGCTGACGGTGGTTTTCGTGTGTCTCGTGTGCGTGCGGTGTAGGTTTCGGCGGTGCGCCGAGTGTTGACGCGAGGGCTCGCGGGGGACGCGGCGGCGCCGGCGTCGAGCGGCGCCTCGTGGGACGCCGTGAAGGTGGAGTCTTTGTCGGAAACGTCGCGACGTGAGCTCGCGGGGTTGCAGAAGGCGGTGGCGGATATGCGGGATGCGATGGCGCGCATGGCGTACAAGGGTCCGGAGCCGGATTTTGCGGCGATGAAGAAGCAGACGAAGAACCCAGAGTTTGTGGAGGAGTTTGAAAAGGCGTACAAGAGCGTCACGGCGCCGGATATGGCGATGACACAAGTGGATACGTTGAAGAAGAATTTTGCCGAACTCGAAGCACAAGCGAAGAAGCATGCGACGCATGCGACGACGCGTATGGCTGAGCTCGAAGCTGAGTTGAAGTCGATTGAAGCGCAGCGCGAGAAAATCGGTACCATGACGATGGATGAGTACTTTGAAACCAACCCGGAACTCAAGAAGAAGATTGACGAAAAAATTAAGAACGATCAATGGTTCGATGTTTAAGTTATTATCAACTTGCGTCGTCGTCTCTCGCGCATTTCGGATGGCGGCGAGATGTTCTCGCGCGTCGCTCGCGCGCACACGTGTAAGAATCCTAGCACACATCTTGTGATATTATAGACATTTTGCTCTCACTTGTCGACGCAGGGGGCACCCACCGTCGTCGACGCTGCGGTGTGATGACGTCCAGAACAAATAGCAGCTCGAACTCGAGCGCATGCGGTGATCTTAACACACGCACGCGCGCACTCGTAGGTGCGGAGCAGGACGACGGAGCGTTGACCGAAGGCGTGCGTCGCTTGAAGAAATCAGCATCAGAAACAACCGTGCGATTCGCAACGACGATGCCGAACACGCTGACACACAAAATTATGCTCGCCCGAAGTTGGTGCGAAGTCGCTCCAGAAGATAGTACGTGGGACGTGCTATATGCCGACGTCGCGTGGATTCACGAACACTTGCAGTACAAGAACGGCGCGCGCATGTCGGACCATCAACGCGTCAATCACTTTGCAAATCACTACGAACTCACGCGGAAGGATTTGATGGCCAAAAACTTAAATCGTGCAAGGCGACAAGCAGCGAAGAAGCACGGCAAAGAGGCGGCGGACGCGTTTGACATCGTACCAGAGACCTACGTTTTGCCAAACGAAGCGCTCATGATGAAGCGCGCGTTTCGTGAACGCGGCGGGCTGTGGATCATGAAACCAATCGGTCGTGCGCAAGGGCGCGGTATTTTTGTCGTGAATAAAATATCGCAAATCACGCGTTGGCTCGCCGAGCGTGCCAAATGCGATGGAGAAAACGTATGCGTTGATAATTACGTAGCGCAGAGATACATTGCCAATCCGTATTGCGTTGGCGGACGGAAATTTGACATGCGCCTGTACGTGCTCGTAACGTCGTTCCGCCCATTAACGGCGTATTTATACCGTGAAGGCTTTGCGCGGTTCACTGCGTCGCGTTATACGTGCGACAAGGAGTCTATACACGACCAAATGGTACATTTGACCAACCACGCGGTGCAAAAGAAAGACGCGAACTACGACGCCGAAAAGTGTGATTTGCGCTGGAGCGTGCGGAGTTTGCGACAATACATCGCCGCCAAGCACGGCGTACACGCATCCGATGAAGTAATAGTGAAAATTACAACCATGATTGTGAACTCGTTGCTTTCTGTGGTGCCAATTATAATACATGACAAGCATCGATTTGAAATGTATGGGTACGACGTCATGTTGGACGAAGGCTTGCGACCTTGGCTCATAGAAGTGAACGCATCTCCATCGATGAGCGTAGACAGCAAGACCGACTATGAGCTCAAAAGCGCGCTATTCCATGACGTGTTAAATGTGATTGACATGGAAAAGCAATTCGTGGACGGAACAGAGACGCCTCGCGCTCGCGTCGGCGGATTTGACTTGATTCATCACGACGGCGTCGTTATTGAACAAAATTTAAGTCTACTCGGTGGTTTAAACGACGATCGCGAACATGTTCTGGCGCAAGATCGACTATGCGTTGGGAATACACGTTTTGATCACAGGAACGAAACGAGTTGCGTCTAGAGAAGCGGCTCGTCATCCTCCGGGACGTCCTTCAAAATTGGTTTTCCTTCAGCGTCGAGTGGCCACGGGTTTCCGTCGACATCCACGGGAAACTCGAGCTTCTGCAACGTCGGCACGCTCCACGGGAATTGCTTTACCATACCGTATTCAATCGGTCGCCCAAAGTTTTTCTACAAAACGTACGAGAATTGAACGTGGTGAGTCCTTTGCGGCAAGTCCTTTGCGCGCGCGCGTGCGTGCCTCGACTTCGCCGTTCGCGTACCTTGTAATTTTCCTGAAACACGCGCTGCGCCTCCTTAAACTCCGGCGTCGCAAAAGACAACCTCGGATCTTCATGCTCACGCATCTTCTTCAACTTTTCCGTGTGCTGCTTCATCTCTTCGAGTAAATCCATATGCTCTCGGTTATTCGGATCCGCGCGCTTTGCAAACTCCTCATACTTGGAATCGTCCGCCTACGCCGCCGCACACGCCGCCGTCAGTCCCGCGCGAACGCGCGCATTACAAGTATTATACACGCACCTCTGCGGCGTCGATCCCGCCGGTCCACTGCCCAGACATCGCAAAGTGCCGCGAATTCGGCGCCGTGTGACGCATCGAAACGCATGCGTTTTTTGTGCTTGACGCCACTAATGTAAACATCATCCACCAAAAAAGTACCAAAAAGTGCCAAAAAGCGCACCCGGCGGCGCCGGAAATCGACGCCTGTCGAGCGTTCGCGCGCGCGATGCCGTCCGTGGGGGCGCAGATATTCTTCGCGAGCGCGCGCGCCGTGCTTCCGCTGTTCATCATCGGTGGCATGGGCGTCATGGCGCGCAAGAAAGGGTGGTTGAACGCATCGACCGCGAGCGCGCTGGCCAAGTTGAATGGCAAGTTTTTCTTGCCGTGTTTGCTGTGGACGTCGCTCTCGCGCACGGTGACCGCGGGGACGTTGCGCGAGTTGTGGATTATGCCCGTGTTGGCGATGATGCACGTCGTGATTGGGTCGGCGATTGGGTATTACGTGGTGCTGCGGGCGTGCGGAACGCGTCGAGGATTTCGGACGGTGACGGTATTGAGTTGCGGTTTTGGTAACTCGTTGGCGCTGCCGGTGGTGATTTCGCGCGCGATTACGAAGAACCCGACGATTGGTGATTTGGTGTTTGTTGATCCGGATGATGGCGATAAGTGTGCGTTGTACTTGTCGGTGTACGTTATTATGCTGTCGGTGTCGATGTGGTCGCTGGGACCGTACCTGTTTCATCGCCGAGCCGCGCTCGAAGATTCCGCCGGTGAAGGCGTCAATAGAGTTAACGGTGACGCGGAGAACGCTGGGATGCGCGACGCGGCGCACTCTTCAGATGTGGAACGCGAATCATCAACCGCGGGAGATGCGACGTTGGCGAATAACGACGACACAAAACGTGCCTTACTCAGCGGCGCGCGTAACGTTTTCAACACAAACGTCAACGCATGCTTACTAGGAATTCTAACCGGAATTTGCACACCAGTCCGTGATATCATCTTTCAGCCCGGGCGCGCATTTAGCTACGTTGGTTATAGTGCAGATAGCTTGGCGGACGCCGCGATTCCATCGATTTTGCTAATCATCGGATGCTCACTCGCGAACGGGCCCGATTACAAAATGGCTGATCGTAAGACCGCCATCGCCGTGCTCATCACTAGATTCATCATCATACCATTCATCACAATAGGACTGTACTACGGTCTCAAGGACGCCGGCGTGGCGCCAACGAATCACGTGTTTTGGTTGAGTTTTCTGTTACTCGGCGCAACACCGACTGCAAACAACGTCATGTTGCAGGCGCAAATGTTCCACAGCGATGAAAACGCCATCGCGGGCGTTGGGACGTTGTTGCTTTATCAATACGCAGTGGTTCCAGTGGTGCTCGTGGGATGGATTTCATGGTTCCTGGCCATCGTATAAGAGAACCGAGAGGTTCTCTTATACGGCTGTTATTACAGTTGGTAGTATTTTAGTCGCGCTAGTTTAGAAGCCTTAGCGACACTAGTTAGTCTTCAGACCGCTCACAGGCATTGTCCGTGCTGTATCATCACATTCGCGACGTTATCACGCATTTGCCAGCCGCAGTCCGGACTGAATCGCCTTGGAATATTCGCTCACGGCTTGTACGATGAGTTCATCTTCTTCTTCTCGCACCTTGCGCTCCTTCGCGAGCGCCAGCTTGAGATTCGATAGCTCTTCTAACACGACCGTTTGAAAATTACCCTCACCCGTCACCGCTGAGTGACGCATTTCCTCTACGACGCTCGCCAGTTTCGAAACTGCGCTCTCGCGTGTCGCGCGCTCGGCGTCAATCAAATTCCTCGCCTCATTCATTTCACTTCCAAAACGCGCCAACGTTTCGCCCTCACGCTCCAGCCGCCCTAATCGCTCTTCGTCTAACGCTTCGGATATGTCTTCGACTTTCCTTAACACCGTCGTGCCTAGAGTTTCCATATCCGCGACGCGTTCGTCGCGTTCCGCGGACAATGCGCCGTTCAACGCGTCGAGCGTCGTCGCGACAGCCCCCGTACTCGATTCCATCGCGCGCTCAATCCCTTCCAGTCTCGCCGATAATTTGACATCTAAATCCTTAATCGCGCGTTCAAACTTCGCGTGCGCGGTGGCGCGATCGTTCGCCGCGCGCGCTTCGCTCGCTTTAAACGCGCGCTCGAGCGCATCGAGCCGCTCGTCAAAAGCGTGTAATCGATCCGTCTCTATCGCGCGACGCGACGCTTTTTCTTGCTCGAGATCGCTGTAAAACGTGGCAAATCGCTCGTTCAATCGCGCGAGCTTGGTCGCGGCGTGTGAGGCGGCGGAAGACGTCATGGTGCCGCGCGCGCACGTTTGAGGACGTCACTCGGTGACGTGCCTCGACATGAGCTCACGCGCGAGAGCGCTCGCCAAAGGCGCGTCTCGCGCGTTCGCGAGCGCAAGCGCGCGGGGGAACGTGCGAGCGACGCTCTGCGCGCGAGCGGGCGACGCGGCGTGCGGTGTCTCGGCGATGTCGGCGATGTCAGCGGTGCGCGCTCCACCCACCGTTTCATTTGGACGGCACCACGCACGTGGGTTCGCGTCGTCATCCGACCCATCGTCGTCCACGGCGACGAAGAACGCAGACTTTGCGAAATATTTATTCGCCCTGGTCGTGGGCGTCGTCGGGGCGACGTACGCGTCGGTACCGCTGTATAGAATGTTTTGTCGCGCGACTGGGTTTGGTGGAACGACGCAACGGGCGACGATTGAAGATAAGCTCGCGAGTGAGGCGTGGAGTAAAGAGAAGCGTGACGCCGCTCGAACGCGTGAAATAACCATCACATTCAACGCGGACGTCGCAGAGGGCATGCCGTGGAAGTTTACGCCAACGCAGAGGAGTATTAAAGTCGTCCCGGGCGAGTCGGCGTTGGCGTTTTACACGGCGAGAAATTTAAGCAAACAGCCCATCACTGGTGTGGCGACGTATAACGTGCAGCCAAACAAGTGCGGGGTGTACTTTAACAAAGTCCAGTGCTTTTGCTTCGAGGAGCAACGCTTGCGTGGGAAAGAAGAGGTGGACATGCCCGTATTATTCTACATCGATCCCGAATTCGCGACCGACCCAGCCATGGCTGACGTCAAGAGTTTAATCCTCTCCTACACCTTTTTCAAGAGCGATGACTTTGACGACGACGAATACGACGAACAGAAAGACCAGTCTTCGGGCGTGCGCGTGCACGGCCACGCGAAATAGCCCATCAGCACACACACACATGCATTGTTTTAGGTAGTCCATAGAACACACTCTTGTAGCACCGACAGCCAGCGCGCGTTTTGAAATTCAAGCTCCCCAGTGTTCGGCGCGCCAATGTCGCCGGCGTCGCCCGCCATCGCGCCCGAAGCGCGCGAAGATGACCCCATAGACGCCCTCCGGCGTTCGCTCGCGTGCACGCTGTGTAATGACGTGCTTAAAGACCCGACGACGTTGCCGTGTCAGCACACCTATTGTTTTGAGTGCGTGAGCGCGACGCTTCAAGGCTCCGGCGTGTACGATTCCAAGTGTCCCGAGTGCGCCGTGCCCGTCGTGGCGAAGGAGCTGATTATAAATCAGACGATTAAGAGCTTTGTGGACGGGTTTGTGGCGAGTGAACGGGCGTTGGAGGAGCTGTTTGAGTCGATGGCGCGCGTCGGGCGCGAAGACGTCGTCGACGACAAAGACGACAAAGACGACGACGTCGGACGGTCTGAAGCCGAGGACGAGTGCGTGGAGTTGACGAAAAAGATTCGTCACATTGATGCGGTATTGAAGGATATCGATGCACGATTGGCAAAGGCGACAGAGGACGAGGAGCGTAAGAAGAGCGCCGAGGCGAGGACGCGCGAACTCGCGACGTCGTTGGATTTTGAACGCATGACGTTGACACAGTTGCGCGCCAAGTATCGTGAATTATACGACACGGCGGCGGCAAAGAATTACAAAAAGGCTTGGTTTGTTCGCCACTTTTCATCGCTCGATCCAGATGTGTTGACGTCGGCGTTTTGCGCGACGCAGCCTACGTCGCCGCTCGAAACGCAGACGGGCACGCAAGGACGACGTACCGTCGACGCAGAGACGACGGCGAACACACCGAAAAGGCGGATTGTTATCGCGTACAGTGCAAGCACGAAACGAGGCATTAACAGCCAAGAGGCGAAATTCGCCCAAGTTGAGGCGACGATTAAATTTATTGACCCAACGGCGACATTTCTCGGGCTCAAAGATTTGACACCCGACGTGACACATTTGATTATGGAAACCGGTTCAAGCGATCGTGTGGTGAAGAATCGCACGGCAAAGTACATCGAGGCTATTGTTCGCGGGGTGTATATCGTGCACAAGGATTGGCTCGACGCGTGCGCCGAGCGCGGTGCGTTCGGGGATGAAGAAAACTTTGAGCTCGAAGACGCGTCGAGCGCCGACGCCGTCTCGCGCGGCTCAGTCGACGGTCCTCGCAGGGCGCGATTGCGTCGACTATCCGATGGAAGTGGCGTATTTGACGGTTTACGCATCTCCGTGCGCGGGTGCGGCGCCACGCTGTCGGTAAAGGCACTAGAGAACATCTTACGCCTGGCGGGCGCGACGGTGACGGATGCAAACGCGACGTCTCCGCGACCGGCGCGCGTCGTCGTTGAAGAAGATAGCGAGCAAGTCCCAGATAGCGAAGACGATGACAACGATGACACGAACGTTGGTACCATCACGCCCGCGCGCGAACAGTCCACGGAACCAACGATTACGCTCGTCGATGACGCCACCAAAGATGCGTTTGACGCGAGAGACAACGAGCGGCTCGTGTCGTGGCGCTGGGCGTTGGAGTGCGTCACGCAATATGAACGTCTCGACACTCACAATTGGTGCGTCGGCAACGATGCAAAACACGATGACACATTATGAGCACGCATGCCTATTAGACAAGGACAGTGAGAATGTAGGAATAGCACAGTAGTAGCGGTAGCGTAGGCGCTCGAGCGCCTCATAGAAGAAAAACGTAATGTTGATTAAAACTGAAAACAAATCGCACGGTACAACAAAAGTAGTAGTAGCATCAGTAAAGTGTACACATGACACGAGCGTCATCACGCCACGGGATACGTACAAATCCCGACGCGCGCCACCGGCTGGCATCTCGCCGACTTTGGACAACCGCCGTTGCCATTCGCCGGGTCATTCGGATTACACACCAACGCGCAACGATCCGGCTTTGCCGACCCAGGCGTTTGCAAAACACACATCCCACGCGCACTCGCCCCAGCGTACGTATCCTCCGGACACGGACTCGCCACCGAACACGACGGCGAACAGAAATCTCCCGGCACGCCTTGAATCTGCACGCGCTCCTCGCGCGCCTCGCATCGCGCCGTCGCCGGATCCCCGTACGGCTTCTTATGCACCTTCCCCGGCGGCACCGGCGGCGCGTCATCCACGAACACCCCGCGCACGCCCTGCGCCACGCGTCGCGCGATCGTCGACACCAGCGCATCCGCCGGCGCGCGCATCATGAATCGTCGAGGCGCATCCGTCGGCACCTTCGCACCTTCGGCGAACGCCTCCGCCGCGCCGTCGGCGTCGGCGAGCGTCACCGTCACCGTCGCCGCCGCGGCGGCGCACGGCGCGGCGAATAGCGCGAGCGCGATCGCGAGCGCGGTGCACGCGAGACGCGCGCGAGACGTCGTCATCATCCGCTCGAGGCTGTCAGTGTCGCACGAGGCGTCGTGGACGGCACACCATCATAGTTAATTATACCCATAACTTTTGCCACCATACCCCACGTGATCCGCGGCTGCAAACATCCCCCATACCGAAGACTATCATACGATCATACCTTGAGCAAAGCACTCGTACCCATCGGCACACGAAAGTTAAGCCTCAATGGGCCGAATTAGTATTGAGTGGGGAACCACTTGAGAATCCTTGGTGTCGTATGGTTTTTGGTTTTTTTTTCGATTGATTGATTTGCGTGTGTTTTAATGATGTTTTTTGTTTCGGTGTTTGGTTAAGCGATGTGCGTTTGGCGCGTGACGATCGATATCCACATTGTGTGGAGGACGGTGTCGTAGACCGGGACACATGGCGACGACGACGACGATGGAGGTGGCGACGAGCGTGGAGCGATTTTGTGCGTTGAATGGGGATTTATGCAAGATTGAAGCCGAACGAGACGCGCGAAGCGGCGTCATGCTCGCGGTGGATATTGGCGTTTTCGTGTTTCTCTTGCTCGGGCCAATCGTGTCCATGATTCCAAAGATGCGCGGGCCGTGGGTGGTGGCAATTGAGCTCACGCTCGTGATTTCGATTGCGTTGTGGTGCGTGGAGTTTGGCGCTCGACGGGTGGTTTGGTTTACGTGCTGTGCGCGTGGGGTGATTTTAAAGTTTGACAAGACGCATACGATTCGCGCGTGGGCGACGCAAAAGCCAATGTTTTTGGCGTACGCATTTTTGTTCGTGCACGCGTTTGTGAATTACCTTGGGCTCGACCCGACGTTCACTCGGGGCGATTTAGCAGATGTTCTCACCGCGGTGCTGTCGATATTAGCCGTGTTGTTCGTGTTGCTGATGACGAAAAATTTGATTGATATCGAAGGCGCGAATTCGTTGCTCACGGTGAATATGTTTTTGTTCTTTTTTGACGACGCCGTGCTTCGCGAGCGCGGCTTTCACGTCACTTCGTTTCGGAATCTCGCACAGTACATCTTAGTTGACCGTCCCAAACGCGTGAAGGAAGCGTCATCCAAGCAAGATAATGAATTTTCATGGAATGAAATTCACGCGTTAACCGAGGACGAATCGCAGGCGCGAGAAACGTACTTTTTTGACGGCGTTCGCGTCGCTTTATTTTTACGACCGTACAGACATTTGAAATCTTAAACGATGCGCTACGACTATTATTTGTGCGTTGCACCTACAAGTGCTAATCTTGAAGCGGCAACGTGCCGCAATCTATGATGCTAACTTGCCCGAGCGGACCGCCACCCTCGGTTCCGACGGCGTCGCACGCGTCCAAGACATCCATGCCTTCAATCACGCGTCCGAACACGACGTGCTTGCCGTCTAAACCCGGCGTTGGAACTTTAGTGATTATGAATTGTGATCCGTTGGTGTTCGGCCCGCGATTCGCCATGGATAAAGTCCCAGGCGCGTCGTGCGGAATCCCAAACGCTTCGTCCTCAAACGTCAACCCGTACACGCTTTCACCGCCTTGACCATTCTGCAAGGTGAAATCACCACCCTGCAATGCCAGCCCTTTAACGATGCGATGAAAACAATTACCTTTATACGTCAATGGTTTGCCGCTTATCGCACTCACCCCCTCCTCGCCGGTGCACAGCGCTCTAAAATTCTCCACCGTCTTTGGGACGTGAGCGCCAAACAACCCAAATACAATCCTCCCCGCGCGCTTTCCATTGATCGCTATGTCGAAGAAACACCTCGTCGTCACCGTGGTGTCTCCTGGCGCGGGCACGTCGCGCTCGAGCGTTAATCCCCAATCATCTGCGCGGTTAAGTTTTTCGAGCGTCACGCGCAACGTCGCCTCATCCTTGTCCCAAAAGCATCCATCCACGTCTACGGCGTGCGGAAAGTCACCTTCCAGCGCAACATCATCCATGCCATCGACTGTGACGCGCATGCTGGTTTTGAAAATGTTCACGCGCACGGCGTGTCGCGGAACGTCGCGTGGAAGGGTGAGCGTGAGTACGATGTCGCGGCTGTCCCCGACGGCTTGGAGCGCGACGTCGACGTCCGACGCGTGTCGAAGGAGCGATGTCGTCGTCGTCGAGCGGCACTGGCGATGACGACGACGTTCATTGAGCAAGCATGGTACTGACGACGCGGCGCGCGAGGCGAGTGACATGATGATGCGTGCGCGAAAGTGCGGTGGTGTATTGTTACAAAAGTGTCTCACACGACGAGCGCCGAGTACCTGTCCGCGGTACCATCCTCTTGCTTGTGTTTCTGCTGACGAATGTGCGCTAGGGTATTCGCGTAGGACTGCTCGACTTCGCGTAGGGCGTTGATGGCGTCGCCGCGCGTTTCAGTGACGCTGACGAGCTCGGAATTAATCATATCCACGAGCGCTTGCAACGTGTCCACGGTGACCGCCGTGCATCCCTCTGGGGACTTGTCGTAAAAGTACAGATACTTGTTCAATATGCCAACATACAGCCCAAGGGCTTCGATGCGATGCGTTGCGTTGCCTCCAAATGTATCGCGAACGGCGTTGGCAATCTTAACCGACTTTTTCAAACACGAAGCCACCGAGGCAGAATCCTTGACGGTGTCAGTCCAAAACAAGTGCGCGCACGTGTACGCGCCGACGCATTGGTCTGGTTTTTTTAGCAGTCGCGCACTGTATCCAGTGGTCTTATGCACGAGCGATTCGCGACTTTCTGCATCAAAGACGTTGACTTTGTGCAAAGTACCGATGATGATGAAGAGCAAAGTGACTTGCTTTTTGGTGTCGGTGATGGATTCTTCGTAGAGCGTAAACGCGCGCTCGAAAAATTCATACGCTATGGACTCCAAGTTTGCCACCGCTGCGAGCTGTGCGGCTTCTAAATACAGCTTGAGCGCTTTTTCGTGCCTTTCAGCGATTTCAGTCAACGCAGTGATAGCTTTGTGGACAAAGTGTAGTGACTTTTTCAAACCAGGAGACTTGACTTCCATTGGCGTCGTAAACGAAATCGCCGCCGTTTTCTCATCCTCGGCGTTGGCGTCTGCGGGAACTTCAGTGTCTTCAGACACGGCTTTATCGCCACTTGGTGCTGTGGACACCACGCGTTCGGCAAGCACGATATCTCTACCGAGGGCGATTCCGGCAAATACCAATGCAGGAAACGTATAGCGCATCCGACGCGGTCCGCCCGCCATGAGAATGTCGTACGCCTGGTTTAACATTTGGAGTTGAATTTCGTAATCGTCCCCCGGTGCCTTGAATAAATGCACCACTCGAGCTACGATGGTTTGCTCCTCCGCCAATCGCGCCGCGGTCTGTTTGTCTTCTATAAAGCTCCCCGATGCGATCGCTACGTTTTCTTCCTCGGGGGCACGGATGACGCAGTCAATGAATTTGTACAACACGTTGACTTGTGCCGTCGACGTGAGCGTGCTTCGATTCCTCACCAACGTCTGCACGATACCAAGCGCAATCTCGCACTTTGATGTATGTTCTAATAATTCCATCACCTTTGGGAACGAGTTCAGTGTCAACACTTTAGACACGTCACATGTCTCCAACGGATCCGTCAGCAACACCGTGAGTTGCTTGACGGCGTCGGTATCGACGATGGGCACTTTGCTCTCCAACGACTCTGCGAGCGCGAGTAGAATGTCATCTAATGTGCCAGCATCGGTAATCTGCAACTTCTTTGCGAACGCCATGAGCGCAGCGTACATGCCGATGATTTCCTTCGCAGGAACGTCGTCGTGCGCCTCGATGACTGCCCGACAGCACTCGAAAGATTTCGGAAAGACGTTTGCGGCTTCAAACTCAACCTTTGCCTTGGGTGTTTCCTCGGCATACGTCAACAATCGTCCTAAGAGCGCATTCAAGATTGAACCAACGCGCACACTTGGTCGTAACATCGTTAGCGCCGCGAAGACTTCGGTAAACGTCGCCAGATGGTACTCATCTGGGAACACTTGAATCAACACGTCGAGCAAATACGGCTGCGCGAGCTCATCCTTACAGTTCACCACCTGTTCTAAAATACGTGGCAACACTCGCTCACGGTACAGATCCAAATCCACACCATCAAGTTGCGCGATCGCCAATAAGTTCTTCCCGACTAAATCCCGCAACTCTTGACGTTCGCCTTCGCGGCGTGTTCGACCGCTCGCCGGCCCGACGTGCTGCATGCGCACCCAAAGCTTATTCATCTCTGTAAAGTTCTGCAACAAAAACTCAACGGCGTCATCTATACTTCCACCCTTGCCTTCGTAGCGCGAGCCTTTATCTGGTAATAACGCCTTGCTCATCTGCGCCAAGTACGCGCGCAGGAATAACCCGTGAATAGGCTGCTGCACGCCTCGCGTCATTTCAACCAAATCCATCAACACGTCCCTCGCCCGTCCCTCCTCACTCTCCACATACGTCGCTCCCACTGTGATTAGCAAATACAAGCGAGGTAGAATATTCCCCGCGTGCTGCACGAGCTCGTATAACTCCATGCACGATCGACCGTGCCGAGATTTATCCCCAAAAAAGCTCTTCAAATACGTCAACTCGTCGCTCGCGGCGATGTAGAGCTCGTAGTACTCGCGCGGGGCCAAAGCAATCGTTCGCAGCTCGCCGAGCATGAGTGACGCGTTCTTAAGCGCTTCGCGTAAATTATCGTCATCCTGCGAGGTGAATATCACGACGGTCGAGGCGTCAGTCGACGGTACAGCCGAGTCGGGCGCTTTCGAGATCCAACAGAATCCGCGCGCCGACGCGAGCTCCGTAGCCGCACGCATCGTCACGAATATCGCACGCACCACCGCACGTTTCATGTGATAGGCGTACTGCTTCACCATACTTTTCGCCTCTGTGTGTGCGTGCACGTCATCACCGCCGTCGTCAGTCGTCGTCAACATCACCGTCGCCAGCTCGCGACAATCGATTACCAACCAATCCTTCTCACGCGCGCGAGAGCCGACGCGCGCGAGAGCCGACGCGAGTCGAGCGTCGCATCAATGTCGCACGCGAACGTACCATCGAGCCAGCGCGTGGTGTCCGCGGCGTCGCCCGTCGCCGTGCGCGCGACGTCTGGTCCCATATCAGCGAGCGTGTGGCGTTCTGAGGCGCGACATTCCGTCGCGCGCGCACGCACGCCAGTCGTCGCGCGTAAGTAAGACACAGCACGCGCCATGCACGCACTCAGTACGTCGTCTTTCGTCGTTCCCGCGGCGCACCGCGCGCGCGCTGTTCGCCCGCGCGGTGCGGCGCGGGCGCACGCGACGCCGATGGGTCTATCCGATGGGTCTATCGCGCGCGAGGCGCGAAGCGCGCGCGGTGTGGCGCTCGCGGCGCGAAATGCGCGCGCGCACCGCGCGGTGATTAAGACGCACGAGACGGCGCGCGCAAGCGTGGTGACGTACGCGTCGAGCGGCGCGGCTACGGCGCCGGGAGGTTCAGACGCGAGCGCGAGCGGCGCGAGCTTGGGCTCGAGGATCCGCGCCATAGCCTTCTTCGCCACGTCGTTTACGCTCGCTATTCCGTTGATTTGCATCATGGTGTTGATTTTTCCGTTTTGCTGGGTGTTTGATCGCACGCGACGCAGCGCGTTGAGCTTTGTGAACGACGTTTGGGCGACGGTGTCGACGTCGTTGTTCTTCCCGGTAAAGGTCAGCGGTCGAGAGAACTTACCGCCAGCCAACAAGGCTGCGGTGTACGTGGCTAATCACGCGAGTTTTATGGATATTTATTCTATGTTTCACTTGCGCCGACCGTTCAAGTTTATTTCGAAGACGAGCAACTTTTTGATTCCAGTCGTTGGTTGGTCGATGTTTCTCACCGGTCACGTACCGCTCAAGCGTATGGAGCGTCGTTCACAAATGGAGACGTTGAAGAAGTGTCGCGACATGTTGGCGGATGGTGGCTCGGTACTGTTTTTCCCTGAAGGTACGAGAAGCGTCGACGGTACCATGGCGCCGTTTAAGAAGGGTGCGTTTAGTGTCGCCGCCAAGGAAAACGTCCCAGTCATTCCAGTTACCATCGTTGGCGCGCACGAAGCCATGGCGAGCGGTAAAGAATACGCATTGAACAATGGCGGTATTAAGGTCATCGTTCACCCCGCGATTCAATCCACAGATGCCGATGAGCTTTGCGCTCAGGCGGAAAAGATCATCAAGGAAAGCTTGGTGAACGAGTCGTAGTCAAAAGTCGCGTCGACGTAATAACGACGCCAGCTTGTCCGTCCGTCATCGAGCTCGCATTTCTTGTAGTACAATTCATGACACACATAATAAGATTTACACGCATGCGTGAATCGAACCACATCACGCCGTACTTCGCGCGACATCGAATCGCACTTTGGCTCGTCTCGTCGCTTTTTCGGCGCCCTGAAACCTCAAAACAAACGAGCTCAACGCAACGAAACGCCATTCGCGGTCGCGACTCACTCGCGCACGCGCGCGCGGCATCGGCGTCATGTCACTCGCGCTGCGACTGCGCGATTACGCCTCGGTCGCTGTCGATGTCGTCCATGCGCTCGCGCCAGTATCGCTGGCGCTCGCGCTGCTCGTCGTCGCCCTGGTGTCAGCTTTAGCCCGCGTGTGCCACGCACGCGCGACGCTCGCGCGCGCTGGCGTCGGCGCCGTGCCTTGGAGACCGAAGGTGTTGTGGACGGTGTACCAAAAGTCTGCGCGCTCGCTGCTCGCGCGGGTGGAAGGGAGGTTTGCGAAGACGACGCGAGGCGACGGCGGCGGCCGACGGGCATTCGGCGCCGTCGTCGGGACGTGTCCATTCGTGCATATAGGCGAGGCAAAGTTAGCGAGGGATGCATTGCGAGGGACGACGACTAAGGCGCCGTTGTACCACGCGTTTGAGGCGTTTTCAGGGACGGGGATATTTACGGCGGAGGGCGGCGACTGGGAACGCAAGCGCGCGGAGGTTTTACGCGCGTTCGCCGTCGTAGGATTAGCGTCGCTGCGCGACCGTGCGGTTGATGAATCAAAACGCATCGTAGATGAGTTGAAGCGCGCGCTGAAGCTGGTGACGAATGATGGCATGGAGGTCTTGATGTTACCGGCGTTGCAACGTTTGGCGTTGCGCGTAACTTTTGGATATCTCACCGGGAAATCCCTCGATGAGGCGTGTGATGAGATTGGGCAAGATCGAATCGCGTGTGAAGCAGAATATCTTGCCGCGGCGACGACGTTGCGGCACTTGATTCCCGCGCGTGCGCGCAGTATTTGGATTTTTAGTGATTTATTGTACGGCTTGACTCCAGTCGGCCGTTTAGAAGCGCGCAACATTCGGGCTACGCGCTCGCTTTCGAGTTTAGCGCTTCGAGTAGCGAAGGATGATTCTCCGCTCGGGATATTACGCCAAGGCGAGGCGCATCTTCGGGAACGTTCGGTGGATGTAGATGGCGACAAGTTCCCCAAAGGGTTACTCGATGAAGCGACGACATTGTTATTCGCCGGACACGATACGCAAAGTGCGACGCTCTCGTGGGGACTCTTGCGCCTCGTCGACCATATGAATATTCAGAATGACCTCCGCGCGAGTTTGAAGGATGGATTAGTCGTGGAGGCGCTTGGCTTGCGTGCGAACATTAAGCCGCCGAAGAAGAAGTCGAGCGGCGCGGCGACGACCCCAGCGTGGGCGACATCGGCGTTTGCGCCTATGCTGGAGTCTGTCATTCGCGAAACGCTCCGCTTGCATCCTGTCGCACCACTCGTGGTTCGAATGCTCACGTCAAACGTCAAAAGCGATGGGATGAAAATCTCTCGAGGCTGCGCCGTCGGCGTGTGGTTGAGCTCGGTTCATCGAGACCCGGCGGTATGGGATGACGCCGAAACGTTCAAACCAAAGCGCTGGCTCGATGCATCGCTACACATGCGTTCAGCATCCGTTGAAAGCGCGAGCGATGAAGGTAACGGATCGAATGACAATAGCCCGAGTGGGAAGGAGGATCACAAATGCGGCGCCGAGCGCGGATTAAAGCGCAAGGGAGTGGGCTACATGCCCTTTGCGCACGGGCCGCGTTCGTGTGTGGGTCAGCATTTGGCGCAAGTCACCATGCGAGTTGCGCTCGCACACTTGATAGAGGCGTTTGAATTCAGCGCCTCGGTCACGACGGACGCCGCCACACCTTCAGTCGGTTTCACCGTCACGCCAGCTACTGGCGCGCCGATGACGCTTCGCAACGCGCCATGATTAAAAACAAATGCAGCATTAAATTTGTGAACATAACGATAAACTAGGCTAGGAAAAGCAAACGATCTTCACTCGCAATCGATCCCAGCTTCACGCAAACGACGCCGCAGCTCGACAAATTTTTTCGGCGTCGTCGGATACATTGCGGATAGCGCGTCGATATCAGTATACTTCACCCCACCCTCATCCGCCTTGATCTTCGCGTCGTGGTACCTGACGCGTCCATTAATCTCTTGCGACATTCTCCCCGCGCCGTACTTGGCGTCCCCACGCTTCGGTGCGCTCCACGGTCCGATCAAGTACCACCGACTCTCGGCGTCCTCCGCCCAGTACAAGTCGGAGCAATCGATTCCACGTTCAACCGCCATCGCCGTACCGCGTTCGACGTCGCTCCCTTGCTTAGCCTTACCCAATCCCAACGCCGCCACGCGCACGCCGAGGACGATGAGCCCAGCCTTGGCGGCAGAGTCCACGCTCACAATGTCACCCAAACCGTTCGCGGCATCCGCGACCGCGCGCACTCGAGGAAATCCGCGATGCGGCGCCCGCGCCCATCGCCGATCGAAGACGGCGGCGCGAACGTGGACGTTATGTGCCGCTCTCACCCGCGCGCACGACATCGCGCACATCTCTACGTCGATGCTGCGCACCGGCGAATGGCGCGCCATTAATCAGCGCACCGCCCGTATCGACATGGTTTTATACTTTACCCCTGCGGGCGGCGAGCAGAGCGGACACGTCGTCTACGTCGGTGCGGATAAACACGAAAACGAGCATCTCATCAAATGGGGCCTGCCGCACGACGTGTGGTTTCACGTGGATAAGATGAGCTCGGCGCACGTGTACTTGCGGTTGTCCCCGGGACAAGGCATGGAGGACATTACCGCGGAGGAGTTGGAGGATTGTGCGCAGTTGGTGAAGGCGAATTCGATCGCGGGGAATAAGATGAATGATATTAGTGTGATTTATACGCCGTGGGAGAATTTGCTGAAGCGTTCGGATATGGATGTGGGACAGGTGAGCTTTAAGGATGACAAAAACGTGGGGAAGACGCGAGTGAAGACGCGAAAGAATGAAATTGTGAATCGATTGAATAAGACAAAGGAGGAAAAGTTTCCTGATCTTCAGGCTGAACGTGAGGCTTTTGATGCGAGCGTGCGCGAGGAGAAGAAGGAGGCGTATCGATTGGCTGAAAATGCGAGATTGGAGGAGGAAAGGGCGAGAAAGGCGGAGCGCGACGCGAGAGACTACAAGCACATCATGAAGGAGGAAAGCATGATGTCGAATAAGGAAGCGGCGAAAAAGTACGCATCGGTGTCCGATGCCGAAGACGACTTTATGTAACTCGGTTAAGGCGTTTGCGCGAGATGTTGTGGTGATTTTGAGTGTTGATAGGTGGCTAAACGCGACTTCGACGCTCGTAGTATTTTGTAGCCCGCTTAGCGGCGACTGAGAACGTTTGTCGACCAAACGTCAGTTTAATAATAGTGAATTGTTGGCGTCGTAATTTTTTGTTATTTTTCTCTTCTTTTCTCATTACTCGTATAACTATGCAGCGAACCTGGAGCTAAGGGTGGTTCTTGAGTACACGGCGAGACCAACCTTGGTGATAACGCGGTTGGATTTTTGGGTTTGCGGGAAGACGCGACGGCGAGTCATGCGACGTGATGACGCGCCGCGCGCCTGCGTTTGAGCGCGCGCGAACTTAGATAAGGTCCGCAACGTTGCTCGGGAGTTCCTCGATGACCGTTTGGTAGAAACGTTGGATGTCTTGGAGGAGACGTTCATCTTCGGCGGTGACAAAGTTGATGGAGACACCCTTACGACCGAAACGACCGGAACGACCGATACGGTGCAAGTAGTTTTCAGGCTGGGTCGGCAAGTCATAGTTGATGACCAAAGACACTTGTTGGACGTCGATACCACGAGCGAGCAAATCGGTGGTGATCAACACACGGGAAGAACCAGAGCGGAACTCGCGCATAATGACGTCACGAGTGTTTTGGTCCATGTCACCGTGCGTGGCGGACACGGTGAAATCGCGGGCGCGCATGTTATCAGTGAGCCAGTCGACCTTACGACGGGTGTTCGCGAAGATAACGGATTGCGTAATCGCGAGGGTTTCGTACAAGTCGCACAAAGTGTCCAACTTCCATTGTTCCTTGTCGACGTTGACGTAGAACTGCTTGATACCTTCAAGCGTAAGTTCGTCGCGCTTGACCAAAATGCGCACCGGCTTGGTCATGAACTTGCGGGTAATCTCGAGCGCTTCTGGCGGAAGCGTCGCGGAGAAGACACCAACTTGGATCTTCGGCGGCAACAACGTGAAGATGTCGTAAATTTGATCCTTGAAACCGCGGGAAAGCATTTCATCGGCTTCATCGAGAGCGAAAATCTTGATAGAATCGCTCTTCAACGCGCGGCGGCGAAGCATATCGTACACGCGACCCGGGGTACCAACAATGACGTGCACACCAGCTTGGAGGATGCGGGTGTCTTCACGCACAGAGGTACCACCGACGCACGCGTGGCACTTGACTTGAAGGTAGTCACCCAACGCGCGCATAACCTTTTCGATTTGCTGCGCCAATTCACGCGTCGGCGCCAAAACGAGCGCTTGGCACTCTTGAATGGAGTAATCCAAGCTTTGCAAGATACCAGCGCAGAAAGTCGCCGTCTTACCAGTACCGGATTGCGCCTGTTGAATAACGTCGAGACCCTTGGAAAACGGCACGATACCGCGTTGCTGAATCGCAGACGGCTTTTCAAAACCGTACGCGTAAATACCACGCAACAAGTTTTCATGCAAGTTCATCGTATCAAACGATTCGTGAACTTCCGTCCATTCCGTAATCGTAAACTCCCCATCCTTGTCATCCTTGAGGAGTTCCTCCATCCCGCGATCGTAGTTCGCGTCGTCAAATCCACCTTCTCCAGACATGTTGAAGGACTACTATCTCGCGCGCGCGCACACACACACATCGTCAGTCACCGCGAACACACACCAACCCCACCGCACACCTTCCCACGCGTTCCTCGCCCCACGCACGGCGAACATCCCACCGCAACCCACCGCCAGGCGCCAAAGATCATCACCCGCAATCCATCACGCGATCGCGCCGCCAAGCCCATCCCGCGCGCGCGACCATTCCACCCCACGCGCGTTCGCGCGACCGCGCGCGCGCGCGCCCGGCCCCACCCAGCGCGCGCGAGCATTCCACACCACCCAACCCCGCGCGCGCGCCACCATTCGCGCCACGCCCGTTCGCGCGACACCACCGCGCGCATCGCGTCACCCCAGATGGCGCGCCGCCAACCTCGCCATCGCACGATGCGCGTCATGCGCGATGGATGTCACCCGCATCGCGTACGCGAACGCGACACCACCGCGGTGGTGTCGCTGTGTCCTTACGACACACACACAAAAAAAATCGTGCGTACCTCGGGGTGTGTGTGCGGTGTGTGCGTAAGAAGTGCGAAGGCGTCGTGCGTCGAAACGCGACTGTGTGGCGCATCGACGACCGACGTCGATCGATCGCCCCACTACATGAGGGTTTAGGGTTTACCTCGACGACCGACGACGACCCAGACTGGTGGACCCCTGTTCGGCCCTGGTCGCGATCGGTCGATGGGTGCCGCATGTCCGAACATCACAATGCCTTCCCTCGTCGCGCGTTTTTGTTTTTCCCTCCGTCGATGGGGTGTGACGTACGTATCGTACGTCGACTCGGGCCATCATCGCGTGCGCCATGATCGCCGGGGACGCAAAGGCTCGATCGCGCGACACGGGACGACCTGACGCGCGCGAGACCGACCCTCGGGGGTGATGATGATGACGATGATGACGTCGTCGGTGGCGTCGGTGGCGACGCTGCGCGCGAGGTCGTCGGTGGCGATGCGCGGTGTGCGCGGTGCGGGCGGTGCGCG
>Ga0255756_1000331_pt1 | contig 57814 bp, 59 predicted proteins | sample 011ome_20_FD_179956 | JGI IMG/M metagenome (GOLD analysis project Ga0255756, IMG submission 179956) | Coastal salt marsh microbial communities from the Groves Creek Marsh, Skidaway Island, Georgia - 011509CT metaG (version 2) | ecosystem: Environmental > Aquatic > Marine > Intertidal zone > Salt... | reverse complement strand
CACGGGTTTGCAAGCCCACAGATTGAAGCGCGGCGCGCGCCAATTCATTCGGCCCTGTGTTGCGCGACAGACCGAAAACGGCCCCACGGCATTCGGAATTCCAATAGGGTGCGGCCAAACCCGTAAAAGCGGGTACAAGCGTGATGGCTTGTCCATTATCTGCGGCTTTGGCCATGTCTTGTGTCTCTGCCGCCGAGGCGATGATGCCCAACCCATCGCGCAACCACTGCACCACCGCGCCCGCAATATAGATGGAGCCCTCTAGCGCATAGGCCGTTTGCCCATCCATGCGATAAGCGATGGTGGTCAAAAGTTTATTCTTCGAGGGGACAGCAGTTGCGCCTGTGTTCATCAGCGCAAAGCACCCAGTGCCATAAGTGACTTTGGCCATGCCTTTGTCAAAACAGGCTTGGCCAATTGTTGCAGCCTGTTGGTCACCCGCAACGGCGCGGATCGGAATTTCTGCGCCGATTACATCCTTTGCGGTTGTCCCGAAATGCGCGTCACAATCGAGAACATTCGGCAGAACTGCGCGGGGGATGTCAAAAAGCGAAAGGATATCTTCGCACCACTCAAGGCTGTGGATGTCGAACAGCATCGTGCGCGCGGCATTGGTCACATCGGTCACATGGGCCGCGCCCCCCGTCAGATGCCAAATCAGCCAAGTGTCCACTGTGCCAAAGGCCAATTCGCCCGCCTCGGCGCGTCTGCGGGCATCTGGGATTTCATCTAACATCCATGCCAATTTGCTGGCTGAGAAATATGGATCAAGCACAAGCCCTGTCTTGGCGGTGATCATCTCTTCATGCCCTGCGGCACGCAAAGTTGCGCAGCGATCCGCTGTGCGGCGGTCTTGCCAAACGATGGCATTGTGCAAGGGCGCGCCCGTTTTGCGATCCCACAGAAGCACGGTTTCACGTTGATTGGTGATGCCGATGGCCGCAATCGCCGTTGCGGGTGTCGCGGCATCGCGCAAGGTGGATGTGATGCAATTTTGCGTAGTCTGCCACAAATCCATGGGGTCATGCTCGACCCAGCCTGAGCGTGGATAGTGTTGGGTAAACTCCTGTTGCGCCTGTGCAAGGGCATCAAACCCTGCATCGTAAACAATCGCGCGGGTCGAGGTGGTGCCCTGGTCAATTGCAAGAATATGGGTCATGGTTTAGGCCCCTGTCGAACTGTATGGGATTATATGTGTTGCAAGCCCCCAATCACGGCAACGTGCGGCCAATGGGGCGTCAAGCGGATGATCTGTAAACAGCGCATCAATTTGCGAAAGTGTAGCGATTTTTGCAGGCGCGCTGCGCGTAAATTTTGAGCGGTCGGCCACCAAAAACACGCGCCGCGATTGTGAGATGATTGTCTGGCTGACCCCCACCTCTTGGATGTCGAAATCCAACATATCCCCTTCCGCATCAATGGCTGAGCATCCTATGACCGCAAGGTCAAATTTGAACTGCGCCACCGCATCCGAGGTCAGCTTGCCGATCAGTCCCCCATCGGAGCGGCGCAATTGCCCGCCCGCAAGGATGATCTCGCAATTGGGATTGGCGGCAAGGATAGTCGCGACATTGATGTTATTTGTGACCACCAATAGATTCTTGTGATGCAGCAAATTTTGCGCAACGGCCTCTGTCGTGGTGCCGATATTGAGAAAGAGCGAAATGTCATCGGGTATTTGGGCCGCACAGGCTGCGGCTATGCGTGCCTTTTCTTCAGCGTATAACCCGCGCCGCATTTCATAGCCGATATTTGATACGCTCGATGGCAGGATCGCGCCGCCATGGACGCGCTCTAATTTTCCCGCATCGGCAAGATCGCTGAGGTCGCGGCGGATCGTTTGGGTGGTCACGCCAAAATGCGCGGCCAGCCCTTCGACACTCACTTTCCCCTCGCGCCGCGCGATGTCGAGAATCTCTGGCCAGCGAAAGCTTTGCGACATGCGCGTTCCTTTTCCTTTTCGCGCAGTTGCGCGGTTAACAGACCTTAGATGGCTTAAAATCGGGGGTCAATTCTTCGAATGAGGTCAAAAATGAATAATTTTGAAGATTATTATTTTCGTTTGTGTTCGTTTATGCCATAGCGGCGGCAGGTTTCGGTGGAATGAGCCCCGCAAGAAAGGCGCAATGGATATGACGAGCGAGATTGACGATCTTTTCATCATTGGCGGCGGAATCAATGGCTGCGGCATTGCCCGCGATGCGGCGGGACGCGGCTTGACGGTGCGTTTGGCGGAAATGAACGATTTGGCCTCGGCTACGTCTTCGGCATCGACTAAGCTGTTTCATGGTGGGTTGCGCTACCTAGAATATTTTGAGTTTCGCTTGGTGCGCGAGGCGCTGATTGAGCGTGAAATTTTGCTCAAAGCCATGCCTCATATTTCTTGGCCGATGCGGTTTGTGCTGCCCTATCACAAAGATATGCGCTTTGAGAGCCAAACCCCGACATCGCGACTTTTGGCGCGGCTTATGCCGTGGATGGCGGGGCGGCGTCCGCAATGGTTGATCCGATTGGGCCTGTTTCTTTATGACCACTTGGGCGGGCGGGACATATTGCCTGGAACCTCGGTGGTGGATTTGCGCAAAGGCCCTGAGGGGGCGGCGCTGCACCGTAAATTTTCCAAGGCCTATGAATATTCAGATTGCTGGGTGGAAGACAGCCGTCTTGTGGCGCTGAATGCCCGCGATGCGGCCGAGCGTGGCGCAGTGATCTTGCCGCGTCACAAGGTGGTGACCGCCAAGCGGGAGAATGGCATTTGGAAGATCAGCACCCAGACCCGCGATGGTCAAACCTATCACTATCAGGCGCGGATTTTGATCAATGCCGCCGGGCCATGGGTCAGCGATGTTATCGGCCAGAAGATCGGCCAAAACAGCAAAGGTGGCGTGCGTCTCGTGCGGGGCAGCCATATTGTGACCAAGCGTCTTTATGACCATGAGAAATGCTACTTCTTTCAGGGTGAGGACGGGCGCATATGTTTTGCCATTCCTTATGAGCAGGATTTCACTTTAATCGGGACGACCGACAAAGATCACCGCGACCCCGATACCCGCCCCGAATGCAGCATCGAGGAGCGGGATTATATGCTGGCCTTTGTGAATAACTATTTTCGCACGGCTGTCACTGCCGAGGATATCGTGTGGTCTTATTCTGGTTTGCGGCCGCTCTATGATGACGGGGCGCAATCGGCATCTGCCGCCACGCGGGATTACACGCTGATCCTGGAAGGGGATGGGGATGCGCCCTTGCTGAATATTTTTGGCGGCAAGATCACGACCTATCGCCGCTTGGCAGAATCTGCGCTTGAGAAAATCGTGGAGTTCACGAAATCCGCGCGCGGGCCATGGACGGCGGGGGTGGCCTTGCCAGGTGGCGATTTCGAGGTAGGGGATCTGGATCGGTTGATTGCGAGCCTTGCAGCGGCTTATCCGTTTCTTACGCCCAAATGGGCCACGCGCCTCATTCGCGCCTATGGGCGGGATGCTTGGGCGATAATGGCGAGGGCTCAGACATCAGAGGATCTCGGGCGCGATTTCGGCGCAACTTTGACCGAGGCAGAGGTGCGTTGGCTTATGAAACACGAATTCGCGCAAACAGCCGAAGATGTGGTCTGGCGGCGCAGTAAGTTGGGGCTGCGGCTAGACCCATCACAAATAGCGGCTATTGATGCATGGATGCTAAGCGCTGCAACGCAGATGGCGGCAGAATAAGCTAATCAAACAGGGACAGTTGTGCCCCGGTATGTTTGGCGGCACGTTTTGTCTTACGGGGGGATTTGCGGCTTCCGTGGCGGGTGAGAACCGCAACCGCGCCCGCCTCGTGATCTGGCGCGCGTCGCTTTGCCCAAATCTGATCTTTGGCCCATTTGGCGCGTGCCGCAGGATCAAAGATTGGGTTGGGGTAGGTTCGTCCCAAAATGCCATGCGCGTCAGGATGCAACCACGGGCGGTGCAGGGCATCCCCCGAAAGCTGCGCAAGTTCAGGCACCCAACGGCGGATGAACACCCCCGAAGGATCTTGATCCAACCCTTGCTTGATCGGGTTATACACTCGGATCGTGTTGATGCCCGTTGTGCCAGATTGCATCTGCACCTGTGACCAATGAATTCCGGGCTCATAATCGGTGAACATCCGTGCCAGATGCAGGCCAGTTTCGCGCCAATGGAACCACATGTGATAGCTTGCAACTGCCATCACCATCGCGCGCATCCGAAAATTCAGCCATCCCCTATGACGCAGGGATCGCATACAGGCGTCCAGAAAGGGCAGCCCCGTTTGTCCGTGTTTCCACGCTTCAAACCATGGGTGTCCCTGCGGGTCATCGCGCAGGCCATCATAGGAGTGGTGCATATTCTCCCATTCAATCCGTGGCTCGTCTTCTAGTTTTTGGATGAAATGGCAGTGCCAATAGAGGCGAGATTGAAAGGCGCGCACGGATCCGCGCCATTCTTTGTGGCTCGGCCCTTTGGGGAGGGTGCCTGCGCGGTGTGTGGCGGCTTGTGCGACCTCGCGGAGCGAGATCGTGCCGAATGTGAGATGCGGCGAAAGGCGCGAGCACGCATCAGCGCCAACAAGTGGGCTAGACATTGCCGATCGATAGGGCGCGCCACGTTTGATGAGAAAACTGTGCAGCAGCGCGCGTGCTGCTGTTGATCCGCCGTCTTGCAGATCATCCCCGCCATCAGGCGCAAGGCCCAGATCCGCAGGCTTAGGTAAATCCAAACTGGGCGTTTCGTAAATTGGCTCAAGATGTGGCACTGAATGGCAGGGATCCAACATCTGCCTGTCCCATTCCCCCGCCCATCCATTGCGCGATTTTAAGGTTCGGATCACACCGAATTGACGGGGTTCATGCCACGGGATGGATTTTGATTTGCACCAAGCTGCCACCCTTTTGTCGCGCGCATATGTCCATCCATTGCCAGTTTCTTGATGCGACCAAAGCGCGGCGATCGGTTGTTGGGCTGCTAGTTCGTCTAAGATGGAAACAGCATCCCCCCGTCGGATTAAAAGGGGCTGACCCAAACTTGCTAGTGTATCATGTAGTTCAGCTAACGATTGACGAAGAAACATCCAATGTCGTGCGCTTGCATCGGGTTCAGTCCAAAAATCAGGTTCAATAATATACACAGGCAAGACGGGCCCTCGGGCTGCAGCTGAGGCAAGGCATGCTTGGTCTGTGACACGTAAATCACGTTTGAACCAGACAAGGTGTACGGGACATTGTTTCATGTTGAGTTAAAATAGTCTTAGTTTCGGCCGTGTCAGTAATTTGCATGGTCGACAGTATTAAATTTACAGCCTAACAGTAACTGATAACGCAAAATTGGATTGACGATGCCAACTGTTCCAGACCTCCCGCAGAACATTGTAGTCGCTAAAAATTTGCCTAGAGCTCCCGATAATATTAAGGGCCTGGTGTTGATGGGCTTAGGCTTTTTTGTATTCGCTGCTGTTGACACAATGGCAAAGTTTTTGACAGACGGATTCCATCCAATCCAGATTGTTTGGACCCGCCAGCTAGGTCTTGTTTTTGGTGTAATTGTAATATTGCTCTGGCGCGGAACTAAAATCTTAAAAACTGCGAAGCCCAAATTACAATTTTTGCGGGGTGCACTGGCTGTAGGTTCGGCAACCTGCTTTATAACAGGAGTTAGCTTTGTCCCTTTGGCCGATGCAATCTCAGTGACCTTTATAGCTCCGCTGATTGTCACCGTACTTGGCGCATTGATTCTACGTGAAAAGGTGGGCCTACACCGATGGTCAGCTATTTTTGTTGGATTTTTAGGTACACTGATTGTAATTAGGCCAGGCTTAGGGATCGTCCATCCGGCAGTATTTTTGATAGTATTGGCTGCGAGTATGTTTGCGGTTCGCCAAGTCCTGTCCCGTATGATTGCACCCTATGACAATACATACACAACTGTTGCTTACACTGCTCTTGTTGGGGTGGCGGTTATCAGCATACCTCTTCCATTTTTCTGGGCATGGCCAAGCGATAAGAATTCCTTAATCATAATGTTCTTCATGGCAGCGTTTGCGGGCTTGGGCGAGCTTTTGGTGATCCGTGCGCTTGAGATTGCGGAAGCTGTAGTTTTGGCCCCCGTGCATTACTCAATGATATTATGGTCAGTGATGTATGGGTATTTGGTTTTTGCGCAATTACCAGATGGATGGACCCTAATTGGCACCACTTTGATCGTTGCAACTGGTCTTTATACTATGCATCGTGAACGCCTTGCAGCGCGCTCACGCCCTCCCACAGTTTAGGCGATTTGCGGCGACAGCCGATAAGGCCAAAAGTCCGCTTGCCACCATCAAGCAGGCCTCAACCCCGCCCCATTGATAGGCAAGGCCCGATAGGCCCGTGCCCAACAATCGGCCTGCCGCATTCGCCATGTAATAGAAACCAACATCTTGGCTGACCCGCTCGGATTTTGAAAATGCGAGAATGAGGTAAGAGTGCAGTGCCGAATTCACGGCAAACACTGCACCGAAGACCAACAGACCCAAGACCAGCGTCACAGTTAGCCAAGGGGCGGGCGGGCCTGCGGTGGAGACAGTAATCGCCAAAACCGCAGGGATTGGCACAAGCGCCAAGGCCCATTGGCGCGCGTTTACGGACAGATGCGCCAGATTGTTGGCCCCGTTGCGCAGGATGCGCGGTGCCATGGTCTGAACTGCGCCATAAAGGATGATCCAGACCGCCATGAAGGTGCCAATCATGAAAAAGGCCGCGCGTCTGCTTTCATCGCTGCCATCGGAAAGAACAGCGTAGAAATAAACGGGGATGCCCACCACAAACCACACATCCCGCGCGCCGAATAAAAAGACGCGGGCCGCAGATAGACGATTGATATTTTTGTCCCGCGAGATGACGGTGGAAAACTTGGTCGCTTTGTTCCCTTTGGGCAGGCCGTCTGGCATGAAGAAAAGCAGCGCCACAAGGATCAGCGCCAAAATAGCTGCCATGCCCAACAATGCGGTGTTGTAGCCATAAAGTGCCAAAAGGCCTGCGCCCAAAAGGAACCCCAATCCCTTTACCGCGTTTTTTGATCCTGTCAGCCAAGATACCCATTTTAGCAATCCAGCCCCATCGGGTGCCAAAAGTTTGACAGCCGATTTTGAGGACATTTTCGCCAGATCCTTGGCCACGCCTGAGGCCCCTTGCACGGCCATCACATAAGCCACAGATGCGCCGATCGACCACGCAGGATCTAGCGCGGTGAGGGCCAAAAGCGCACCAACCTGTAGGATCAGCCCCGCATATAAGGTGCGGGTCAGGCCAAACCGTGCGGCCAGCCAGCCCGCAGAAAGATTGGTTATGACGCCTGCAAGCTCATAGAGCAAAAACAGATAGGCCAGTTGAACGGGACTAAAGCCGCGCTCGTGGAAGGCCAAGAGAACCAACATCCGAAGCGCGCCATCCGACAGCATAAACGCCCAATAAGCCGCTGTTACGGCGATATAGGCGGGCAGGGCGGATGGCTTTGGCGCGGTCATAGACTTGCGCCAACCATGCGCGCGACATCAATCAGGCGATGGGCATAGCCCATTTCATTGTCATACCACGCATAAATCTTGGCCTGAGTGCCATTAATGACCATCGTGGATGGCCCATCCACAATCGAGGATCGCGTGTCATTGGTGTAATCCGCACTCACCAAAGGGCGCGCTTCAAAGCCGAGGATGCCGTTCAGCGCCCCTTCTGCCGCACGCGCGAAGGCTGCGTTGATTTCCGCTGCCGTTGTCTCGCGGTCAAGCTCAAAGACGCAATCGGTCAGGGACGCGTTCAACAAAGGCACGCGCACAGCGTGCCCATTCAGCTTTCCCTTCAATTCGGGATAGATCAGCGTGATCGCCGTGGCACTGCCCGTTGTGGTCGGGATCAGCGAGTTCAGCGCAGACCGCGCGCGGCGTAAATCCTTGGCTGGCCGATCCACGATGGTTTGGGTGTTTGTGACATCATGGATTGTGGTGATCGAGCCGTGCTTGATGCCAAATTCTTCCATCATCACTTTGACCACGGGGGCAAGGCAATTTGTGGTGCAGCTTGCTGCTGTCACGATGTGATGCGTGGAAGGGTCATAAATCTTATGGTTCACGCCATAGACGATATTCGCGGTGGGGCCATCTTTGACGGGGGCGGAGACAATGACCTTTTTCACGCCTGCGGCGAAATAGGGCGCAAGCGCCGCAGCCGTTTTAAATTTCCCCGTGCAGTCAATGACCACATCGACCCCCTTAAGGGGCAGGTCATGGATCTCTTTGGTGCCAATAAAAGGAATGCGCTGGTCATTGATGATGACAGCATTCTCTGTTGCTGAGAAAGACGCGGGCCAGCGGCCATGCACTGTGTCAAACTCCAACAGATGGGCGTGCATGGCGGCATCACCGACCGCATCATTGAGCCACGCGATCTCTGCGCCCGCGTCAAGCAAGGGGCGCAGCGCAAGCTTGCCGATGCGGCCCAATCCGTTCAGCGCGTAGACAGTCATATTTCAATCCTCTTTAGAAATCTCTGCGATGCGATCCACCGCCTTTTGCAGTGCCGCGCGTTCTAGGCTTTCAAGGGGCAGTGCGGTGAAGGCGGCAATACGATTGCGCAACGCGCCATAGGTTGCCTGAAAAGCCAGCCCCCGCTCAGCAACGCTGCCTTGGGCCTTTACAGGGTCAGGCAGGCCCCAGTGCCCGCTGACAGGCTGCCCCGCCCAAGCGGGGCAATCCTCATTGGCGGCCACATCACAGACTGTAAAAACAAAATCCATCTGCGGCGCTTCAGGTGCTTGGAAAACGCTAAGATGCTTAGAACTGAGAGCAGAGGTATCATGACCTTTCTGGCGCAGCACTTCGAGCGCGAGCGGGTTGAGCGTGCTTTGCGGTTGGACACCGGCGGAGTATACGCGAAACCGATCCCCGCCCACATCGCGTAGCAAAGTTTCAGCCATGATGGAGCGTGCCGAGTTTCCCACACAGAGGAACAGCACATTAAATGGCCTGCCGTCATTCTGCGGGTCAGGCGCACAGTCAAACTGAAGGTTTACCCGTCCACGGCAGCACTCTGAAAATAGAGCAGCCATCATATCATGGGTGGTGTCCATCGCCACGCGATAGCGCAGGGAAGTGCCTTCGCGTTCTTGCACGATCAACCCTGCCTGATGGAGTGCGCCAAGATAGGCCGACAAGGTCGAGGGTTTAACCCCCAAAGCAGCACCAATTTCCCCTGCCGCGACCGCATCAGGATACCGGCGCATCAGCAGACGAAAAATATCAAGGCGTGGGCCATGGCCCAAAGTTGATAGCTGTGTGACGAGTGTATTTTCCATATTTCGTGAATAATCAAAATAATGAATCAAGCAAAGCCTCAAATGGCGCTGTCATGAAAAATTCACGGAGAGCGTAAACTAGCCTGCCAAATGGCTTTCACCGCGGGCTTTGGCTAAGGCAATCTGGTGCTGACGTTCGCGGAAACGCGCGCGATCTTCATCGCTGTGCTCGTCCATACATTGATGGCAGGAGACGCCTTCTTCGAAATGAGGATGTCTGCGATCTTCGTCAGAAATCGGGCGGCGACAGGCGCGGCACAGACCATAAGGCCCCTGTTTAAGGCCGTGACCGACAGAGACGCGTTCGTCAAAGACGAAACATTCGCCCTCCCAAAGGCTGCTTTCTTGTGGCATTTCCTCAAGATATTTTAGGATGCCGCCTTTGAGGTGATACACATCCTCCACGCCTTGATCCTTGAGGAACGCGGTGGATTTCTCGCAACGGATACCACCGGTGCAGAACATTGCGATCCGCTTGTTGTGAAAGCGATGTTTGTTTTCCTCCCACCATTGTGGGAATTGGCGGAAACTTTCGGTCTGTGGATCAACCGCGCCTTTGAAAGTGCCAATGGCCACTTCGTAATCATTGCGCGTGTCGATCACGGCAACATCAGGGGCTGAGATCAATTCGTTCCATTCTTCAGGTGCAACATAAGTGCCCACGATTTTGAGCGGATCAGTTTCTGGCACACCCATGGTGACGATCTCGCGCTTCAGGCGCACCTTGAGGCGGCCAAAGGGCATTTCGGTGGCCGTGCTTTCTTTCCATTCAAACGCCGCACAACCAGGCAGGTTGCGGATATGGGATAGCACCGCGTCAATCCCCGTGCGGCTGCCTGCGATGGTGCCGTTGATCCCTTCGCGCGCCAAAAGAAGCGATCCCTTGATCCCCAGAGCCTCGCAAAGCCCAAGCAGGGGCGCGCGCAACTCTTCGGGCGCGTCAAATCGGGTAAAGTGATAGAGAGCGGCGACAATATACATAGCTGCGCATTTACGCCCTTGCATTGTGCAACTCAACCCTTAGGTGATGCGGCACGCTGCCCTATACGGAGACCATGGTATGAAACCCGATACTCACGCGCTTTTGGTGATTGATGTACAAAATGACTTTTGCGAAGGCGGCGCCTTGGCTGTGCCTGAGGGCAGCGCGATTGTGGCGGGGATCAACGCCTTGATGGATGACTATGCCGCCGTGATCCTGACCCAAGATTGGCATCCCGCGGATCATTCCAGTTTTGCAAGTCAGCATGAGGGGCGCGCGCCCCTAGAAATGATTGAGATGCCCTATGGCCCACAGGTTTTATGGCCTGATCATTGCGTGCAAGGCAGCGCAGGGGCGGAATTTCATCCAGAACTTCGCACAAACCGTGCGGATCTGATTATTCGCAAAGGGTTTCGCCCTGCCATCGACAGCTATTCTGCGTTTTTCGAAAATGATCACCAGACCCCCACGGGGCTTGAGGGATATTTGCGCAATCGTGGGATCACGCATCTGACCATGGTCGGATTGGCGACAGATTTCTGTGTCAATAATTCCGCGCAAGATGCCGCAAAACTAGGGTTTGCAGTCGACCTGCGCCGCGATTTGTGTCGCGCGATTGATCTGGGCGGATCATTGGCGACAGCTTTGGATGACATGGCCGCTTTGGGTGTGATGATGTCAAAGGGCTGATTGATAGAGTTTGACCGTTAACCCACCGAAGGCCACGGGGCGGCTCACCTCTGACCATGTCAAACCTGTGGCCTTGGCTAACCCTTCGTCCGATGTGACCATGCCAAATTGCCATCCTGTGAACCGTTCGCGCATGACCGCACCAATGGCGCCGTAAAGCCCAAACAACAATTTGCGATTGCCAATCCGCGCGCCATAGGGCGGGTTCAGAATGACCAACCCTTTTTGCTTTGTCGGTGGTTCAAGCGCGCTGAGGGGCTGACAGGCAAAGCTGGTCCATTCCGCAACACCTGCACGCTCGGCATTGGCGCGCGCGCCTGTAATGCCCCCTTGGTCGCGGTCGAACCCGTAAAATTGCACGGCCTCAGCCTCGCGTGAAGAAAAATTGCGGCGCATTGCAGACCAATCAGCAATCTCAAATCCGGCAAGATCTTCAAACGCAAAGCGGCGCGCACGCCCTGCGGGCAACCGCGCGGCAATCTCGGCGGCCTCAAGCAAAAATGTGCCAGAGCCACACATCGGATCAACCACAGGCATCCCGCCATGATAGCCGCAGGCCCGCAAAAACGCGGCTGCAAGGGTTTCTTTCATGGGCGCTTTGCCGATGAATTCCTTGGCGCCCCGTTTGTGCAAGCTCTCACCGGATGTATCGAGGCTGAGTGTGCAAAGATCATCTTCGATGCGCAGTTTGACAACAATCAGCGCCTCAGGGTTCGGCGTGCTGCCAAGCGCCGCGCTGATTGCCCCCTCAATTCGTTCCGCAGCTGCGCGTTGGTGGTAAATCTTTGATTTGCGGCAGGTGGCCTCAACGCGCCAAGCTCGATCAGGACGCAAAATGCTGGCCCAATCCAATTTGCGCGCGCGCTTGTCCAATTGTGCCAGATGCATCGCGCGGAATTCCGCGATACGGATCAATACGCGTCCCGCGCAGCGCAGCCAGAGATTGGCACGCATTGCCTCAGCGAGATCACCCTGACAGATCACACCCCCTGCCACAGATTGCACGCCCGAGAAGGATAAGCTGCGCGCCTCCTCGGCGAGGATATCCTCCAATCCTGGGGTGCCTTGCAGGAAAATTTCCATCGCTCTTGCCTTTATGGCCTATGATTTGCTCTAAAAGGCGCGAAACACGCCTGCTTGGAGCCTAGCCATGGTCGATATCGCCACCCGTGTCCATAACCATCGCTGGAGGATTGACCCGATCGTGCGCTCGCTGATCGACACGGATTTCTATAAATTGCTGATGTGTCAGTCAGTCTTTCGCAATCGGCCCAAAACCCAAGTCGCATTTTCACTGATCAATCGCACAACGCGCATCCCGCTTGCGCATCTGATTGATGAGGGTGAATTGCGTGAACAATTGGATCATATCCGCACCCTGCGCCTGACGCGGGGCGAAAGCACGTGGCTGCGCGGGAATACATTTTATGGCAAGCGCCAGATGTTCCGCCCCGATTTCATGGAATGGTTCGAGGCGCTGCAACTGCCCCCCTACCATCTGGAACGGGTAGGGGATCAATATGAGCTGATCTTTGAAGGCGCATGGCCCGAAGTAATGCTTTGGGAAATCCCCGCGCTTGCAGTTTTGATGGAATTGCGCGGGCGCGCTGTCTTGAAAGACATGGGTAAGTTCGAGTTGCAGGTGCTCTATGCCCGAGCGATGACAAAGCTTTGGGAAAAAATTGAAAGAATGCGCGCGATTGAGGGCCTGCGCATTGCCGATTTCGGTACTCGCCGCCGCCATTCCTATCTGTGGCAGGATTGGTGTGTGCAGGCGATGATCGAAGGTTTGGGGGTTAAATTCGCGGGCACCTCAAATTGCCATATCGCGATGAAGCGCGACATTGAGGCCATTGGGACGAATGCGCATGAATTGCCGATGGTCTATGCCGCCTTGGCCCGCGATGATACGGAACTGGCTCGGGCGCCCTATGATGTTCTTGCGGATTGGCATGAGGAACATGATGGCAATCTGCGCATCATCCTGCCCGACACCTATGGCACGGCGGGGTTCCTCAGGAACGCGCCCGATTGGTTGGCTGGTTGGACGGGTATTCGTATCGATTCAGGCCAACCCGAGGCAGGGGCCGAGGCCGCGATTGACTGGTGGAAATCGCGCGGTGAAGACCCCACGCAGAAATTGGTGATCTTCTCGGACGGGTTGGATGTCGACCGCATCGCCGAGCTGCACGCCAAATTTTCAGGCCGCGTGCGCGTGTCCTTTGGTTGGGGCACGCTGTTAACGAATGATTTCCGCGGATTGGTCGAGGGGGATGCGCTTGCCCCCTTCTCGCTGGTCTGCAAAGCCATCCGCGCCGATGGCCGCCCCACAGTCAAACTGTCCGACAACCCCGAGAAAGCGATGGGGCCAAAGGATGAGATCGCACGCTATAAGCGCGTGTTCGGGGTGGGGGAACAGGAGCGGGTGGCGGTGGTGGTTTAGGGTAGTATCAGTCTTAGATACTTAAATCTCATTTGTTCCTTAAGATGGTCAACATCGCTGGTGTCCATTTGTTTGTGGATCATACGATGGCAGGTTGGACAAAGTACGAGGAAATCATCTGGAACGATATACCTTTTCGTTTGCCCTTCAGATAAGGTTTGCAAAGGGGCGCAGTGGTGAACACCCAATGGGGTATTGATAGTTGGCCCGCGATAATTCCAGTCGATCTGCGGATCCAAGCCACAACATTCACAGACCGCTTTTCGAACTGAGAGGACTTCGCGGCGTACCTTACCCGAACGCTCAATTTTGCGAGACAATACGTAGCGCCTAGTTTCATCAATGTTGCTCGAGTTTGCTTCAGCATACATTATGTCACTTGGGGTCGATCCGCCTCTCTCGATAAGTGTTTGGTAGGCGGCTAGCATCTTTTCGAGATCATCGCACACCACCTTTTCATTCAAATCCGAAAGGCTATATGTCCGACCAAAGGAGTGTCCGGCAATATAGCCTGATGGCAAGTCTTCGTCGGAACCCAAATCGATCGTTCCGGTATCAAATAGTGCTGCATACTCGGGCACTCTCTGTGCCATATCCAGAGCCCGGCGCTGCAGCACTTGTCGTCCGTTAAGCCTGCCAAATTCTTTGTACACTGCGGTGGTGCCTTGGTTCATTGACAGAGTAACAGTACGTGTTTGTGGGTTGATTAAGTAGACAACATAAAACCCCTTAGTCGCGGTTTCTGTTTCCAAAGGATCGAAAAATGCTAACCATGGAACAGCGGCCCAATTACCTGCACCGACACTAGCCTTCAATTTAAGTTCATAAGGCTTTCCAAATAGTTGCTTCTTCGCTTCTGTTTCGACGTCACGGCGAACGAAATTCCCAAAGTCGCTATTTGAAAAGGGCTTCATGCGCTCATGAGCGTAGTCTCTTGCAATCTTGCCGAGCATTTCAGCGAGCATATGTCCTTCATTTTTGTGTTTAAATTATCACATAATGTTGCTTCGGAATAATGCATTTTCAAAAACGGGGGGATCACCCCTCACCCCTCCACCCTCCCCCGCCCCGCCTTCACCTCACCCCGCACCTTCTTCGCCTTGATCCGCCGTTCCACCGATCCCTTCGTGGGGCGGGTCGGGCGGCGGGGTTTGGGGGCCACTAGGGCGGCGCGGATCATCTCGGCCAGTCTTTCACGGGCGATCTCGCGGTTGCGGGCTTGGCTTCTGGTGTCTTGCACAAAGATTACCACTGCGCCGTCTTTCGTCCATTTCTGGCCCGCGATGCGTTCTAAGCGGCGTTTGACTGGCGCGGTCAGATGGGGGGAACGGGCGGCCTCGAACCGCAATTCCACTGCCGTTGAGACCTTGTTCACATTTTGCCCGCCTGGCCCTTGGGCGCGGGTGAAGCTTTCGGTCAATTCCCAATCGGCAATGGTGATCTGGTCGGTGATGGTCAGCATCTGGGTCTGCCTTGCGGGTTTGTGTGGGCATCATAGCGGGCACAGGCGGATAATCCCAGTGGCGATCCTTCGCCCCAAGCCCGTAAGATTTCGCAGATGACGCCCCTTGTTTGAAGGGGGGGGCATCGTTACATGGGGGGCTATGATGAAAAGACCACTCCGCCCTCATCTTGCACAAGCCCCTTGGTCCTTTGTTTTGGGGTGGATCGATTTGTGATGCTTAAGATCATCAGCCTTTTTCTAATTTTTATGGCCGTGCTTGCCATGTTTGGAAAGCTGCGCCTGCCCAAGTTCAAATCGCGCAAGCCGCGCTTTCCCCCCGATCCCCTAAAGCGTGATCCGCTAAAACGTGATCCGAGAGACGAGGACAAACCTGAATGACCGCGCATATTGCCTTGGCTGTTTTGGGCTTGGTGATCCTTGTTCTTGCGGGGGATGCGTTGGTGCGGGGGGCTGTCAACCTTGCGTTGCGGTTGGGCATTTCGGCCTTGGTCGTCAGCCTGACCGTGGTGGCCTTTGGGACATCTGCGCCAGAATTATTGGTGTCGATCCAAGCAGTGCTTGGTGATGCACCAGGCTTGGCGTTGGGCAATGTCGTAGGGTCGAACATCGCCAATGTTCTTTTGGTCTTGGGGCTGCCCGCAATTATTTCCTGCCTTGATCCCAGTGTCTCGGACACGCGCAAGAATTACATTTTCATGCTCTGCGCCAGTTTGGTCTTTGTTGTTCTTGCGTTTCTGGGGCCCTTTGTCTGGTGGCATGGTCTGATCCTTCTGGCGGTTTTTGCGCTGATATTGGGCGTTCAAATTCGTCATGCCTTTGCAGGTGATGCGCCCGAAGAATTACCCGAAGAATTGGAAGAAGCTGATCCGTCCATGCCCTATTGGAAGATTGGCATGTATCTTGGGCTTGGCTTGATTGGTCTGCCTTTGGGGGCGGATCTCTTGATTGACAGCGCCACAGAAATCGCGCGCGCCTTTGGCGTGTCGGAGGTGGTCATTGGTTTGACCCTTGTGGCCCTTGGCACCAGTTTGCCCGAATTGGCGACATCTGTGATGGCCGCATTGCGCAAACATGCAGATGTGGCCTTGGGCAATGTAATTGGCTCGAACATCTTTAATTTGGTTTTTATTTTCGGGGTCGCGCCATGGTTTGGCGCCATTCCCGTGGATAGTGAATTCCTGCGCTTTGATCTTTGGGTGATGTTGGGCACTTCGCTGATCTTGCTGCCTTTCGTGTTTTTCCGGTGGCGCATGGGGCGCGCGGTGGGACTTCTCTTTGTGGCGCTCTATATCGGCTATGTAAGTTTCTTATTGCACTAGTCGGAGGTTCACAGATGCCCGCAGCTTTGGTGACAGGCGCAGGTCAGCGCTTGGGTCAGGCAATGGCGATTGCATTGGCACAGGCGGGTTACGATGTGGCGATCCATTATGCCTCATCCCGCGAAGGGGCTGAGGCGACCGCAGCAGCCGTTCGGGACGCAGGGCGTCAGGCGGTTCTGGTGCAGGCCGATCTTTTGGAAGAGGCGGCGACACAGGCCCTTTTGCCCGAGGCCCGTGCGTCAATCGGGGCGCCTTTTTCGGTTCTGGTCAACAACGCCTCCATATTCGAGCATGATACATTTGGGGGCCTCACCCGCGAGAGTTGGGATCGGCACATGAATTCCAACTTGCGCGCGAGCGTGGTCTTGTCGGAGGCTTTTGCCGCGCAGGCCCCCAAAGCCGTGCAAGATAGCGGAGGTGAGCCGCGCGCAACCTCAGTCATCATCAACATGATCGACCAAAGGGTGCATAAGTTGACCCCCGATTTTGTCAGTTACACATTGGCAAAATCCGCATTGTGGACATTTACCAAAACCGCCGCGCAGAATTTAGCGCCCGATATTCGCGTAAATGCCATTGGGCCCGGCCCAACATTGCGCGGGGGGCGGCAGGATGCAGCGGCCTTTGCCCGCCAGAGACAAGCCACAATTTTGCACCGTGGCGCCGATTTGGACGATATCACCGATGCGCTCATCTATTTGGTGAAAGCTAAGGCTGTGACAGGCCAAATGATCGCTGTGGATGGGGGGCAGCATCTGGCTTGGGCGACCCCTGATGTTGTGGGTATAGAATAGGTCTAATTTTTGATCATGATTAGAGTTTTCCACCGTGGTTCCTTAGGTAACGTTTAGGTAAAGTTTAAGTAACGATTTGATCACAAAGCCCCGCTGGAAAAGAAAATAATTAACAAATTCAAATAGTTAAAAAGACGCCTAAAAATTGTGCAATTCACAGAACCCTCCGAAAAACAAAGAAAAATTTCGATGCTTCAAGGGTTTTCCGCAGGTTTATCCACAGGTTTAGTGGACATATTTTCCCTTGAACTCGGCTGCTCTTCGTTGCAGCGCGAATTGGAATCAGGGCAAGCTTTGCATCATGGATGACATGTTAGAAAACAGCGTGGAAATTAGCCCCTCAGGAGATGCGCCGCGGCAGGGGCATGAGGTCATCCGCGACTATCTTAAGACGCTAGATCAAAGCCCTGGTGTTTATCGCATGCTCGATGCACAGAGCCGCGTTTTGTATGTTGGCAAAGCGCGTGCCCTCAAGCGGCGGGTGTCGAATTATGCGAAACCCTCGGGGCATAGTCCGCGTATCGCGCGGATGATTTCGGAAACTGCTTCGATGATGTTTCTGACCACGCGCACCGAAACCGAGGCGCTGCTGTTAGAGCAAAATCTCATTAAACAGCTCAAGCCGCGATACAATGTTTTGCTTCGTGACGATAAAAGCTTCCCGAATATCGTAATCGGGGCTGCGCATGATTTTCCGCAAATCCGCAAACATCGAGGGGCGAAGACGGAGAAAGGGCAGTATTTTGGCCCCTTTGCATCGGCGGGGGCGGTTAATCGCACGTTGAACCAATTGCAAAAAGTGTTCTTGCTGCGCAATTGCAGCGACACGACTTTTGACAGCCGCACGCGGCCCTGTTTGCTCTACCAGATTAAGCGGTGTTCTGCGCCATGTGTTGGCTATATTAGCGCATCAGATTACGCCGCGAGCGTGGCTGATGCCGCGCGGTTTTTGCGCGGGAATTCCACCGAAATTCAAGAGCAGCTTGGCGCGCAAATGGCAGAGGCGGCCGAAGCGATGGAATATGAGCGCGCTGCAGCGTTGCGCGACCGCATTCGCGCGCTGACGCAAGTGCAAGGCACCCAAGGGATCAACCCGCAAACTGTGCGTGAGGCCGATATCATCGCCTTACACATGGAGGGCGGTCAGGCCTGTGTTCAGGTCTTTTTTATCCGCGCCAACCAAAACTGGGGCAACTATGACTATTACCCGCGCTTGGGTGGTTCTGAATCCCCTGATGAGGTGATGGAGGCCTTTTTGGGCCAGTTCTATGATAACAAGGAACCCCCACGCCAAGTGATCCTGTCGCATGGGCTGGAGGAGGCCGAGCTGATGGAGGCCGCCTTGGGCCAAAAGCGCGGTGGCAAGGTTGAGATCCTCGTGCCACAGCGTGGCGAAAAGGCGGAATTGGTTGAGGGGGCATTGCGCAATGCCCGCGAAAGCCTTGCACGGCGTATGGCCGAAAGCGCCACCCAAGCAAAATTGTTGCGCGGTTTGGCCGATGCGTTTGGCCTAGATGGCGCGCCTGCGCGCATAGAGGTTTATGACAACTCGCATATCCAAGGCGCGCATGCCGTTGGGGTCATGATTGTTGCGGGGCCAGAGGGCTTTCTCAAAAGCCAATATCGCAAATTCAACATCCGCGGGGATGACCTTACCCCCGGGGACGATTTTGGCATGATGAAAGAGGTTCTAACGCGCCGCTTTCAGCGCCTGCTTAAGGAAGACCCTGACCGCAAATCGGATGCTTGGCCTGACTTATTGCTTATCGATGGTGGGGCAGGGCAGATCAGTGCTGTTGCCGAGATCATGGGGGATCTAGGTGTTGACGATGTGCCCTTTATCGGTGTCGCCAAAGGTGTCGATCGTGATGCGGGCAAGGAAGAGTTCCACCGCTATGGGGCGCGTCCCTTTGCGCTTAAGCGCAATGACCCTGTGCTCTATTTTATCCAACGCCTGCGCGATGAGGCGCATCGCTTTGCAATTGGGGCGCATCGCGCCAAGCGGTCAAAGGCGATTGGCGCGACCCCGTTGGATGAGGTTCCCGGCATTGGCGCCACCCGCAAGCGGGCGCTTTTGGCCCATTTTGGAAGTGCTAAGGCCGTGTCGCGCGCAGATTTGGCAGATCTGAAGGCGGTAGAAGGAGTCTCAGATCGGATGGCAGAAACCATCTATGCCTTCTTCCATGACGGGGCGTAAGCGGATAAGATCGAACCTATGACATGGACACTTCCAAATATTCTGACGGTGCTTCGCCTGTTAGCCGCGATTGCGGTCGGTGTTGTATTTGCAATCTTTCCGCGTCCGATTGCCGATTGGGTGGCATTGATCCTGTTTATCGGCGCGGCCACCACCGATTATCTGGATGGATATTTGGCCCGCAAATGGGCGCAAGTTTCCCGTTTCGGTGCCATGCTTGATCCGATTGCGGATAAGGCCATGGTGGTGATCGCCTTGGCAATCTTGGTCGGACTGTTTGATTTATCCGTGGCCCTGATCACACCTGTTGTTCTTATCCTGTTTCGCGAGGTCTTCGTCTCTGGCCTGCGCGAATTCTTGGGCGCGGATGCAGGGCGACTTAAGGTTACAAAACTCGCCAAATGGAAAACCATGGTGCAGATGGTTGCGATTGTCTTGATGTTCTTATGGGCGATTGCAGAGCATAACATGCACAATGACCATTCATTTGGCACCTTTGGCTTGCATGTGCTGCGCGATGCTTTGGCGTGGGGCGGCATGGGGATGTTGTGGCTTGCAGCCGTTTTGACCTTTGTCACAGGGTTTGATTACTTCCTCAAAGCCTTGCCATTCCTCAGTGACCAGAAAGGCTGACGGGATGATTGAACTGAGATATTTCGCATGGTTGCGCGAACGCATTGGCGCGGATCGCGAGATGATCAGCACCGATGCGGCAACAATCGCCGATTTGATTGCTGAGCTGCGCGGTAAATCTGACGCGCATGACTTGGTCTTTTCGGATCTATCCTCTGTGCGCGCGGCGGTTGATCAGGAATTGGTCGATTTGGATCATTCCGTTCAGGGCGCGCGCGAGATTGCCTTCTTCCCACCAATGACGGGGGGCTAGGGCCATGGCGGTAGATGTCCGCGTCCAGTCTGCGCCGTTTGATTTGGGCGCTGAGATGTCGAATTTCGCCGCAGCCGTAACGGGTGCGGGCGCTGTCGTCAGTTTCACAGGTCTGGTGCGCGATTTGCCCGATCAAAGCCTCGCTCACATGGAAATAGAGCATTATGCAGGCATGACTGAAAAAGCGCTTGGTGCAATCGCCGCCGAGGCGCAGGCGCGCTGGCCGTTGATCCGCGTCTTGATCATCCACCGCTATGGCAAACTTGTGCCGTCAGACCAGATCATGATGGTTGCGACCGCTTCGCCCCATCGCAAAGCAGCATTTGAAAGCGCCGATTTCCTCATGGATTATCTGAAGTCCCGTGCGCCATTCTGGAAAAAAGAAGCGCGCCACGATGGGCGCGCGGATTGGGTAGAGGCCAAAGACGAAGATGAGGCCGCGCTCGCCCAATGGGTAAAATCTTAGATTAGGATTTCTCCAACTTACTGCGCAGATGGTCGTTTTCGCTGCGGGCTTCACGCAACCCTTCCATCGCGGCACGCAACTCGGCTTCGGTTTGGGAAAGCTGCGTGGTCAATTCACTTTCGCGCTGTTCGATATAAGTGATGGCTTGGTCGCGCAATTCTTCGGCTTCGTGCAGCGAAGCGGCGAGGCTTTCCAACTCATTCACATCTGCATCGGATACGCGCGTCAGGCGATGCACAAGCCAATTTGCGAACCACCCAAGGGCAAAGGCGATGATCAAAATGATCGTAATGGCGATAATGAATTCAGTGCGGTTCATTGTTGGGCCTCCTCGCCTGCAGGGGCTTCGGCATCTGCCGCCTCCTCGGGCGTGTCATTTTCGGCTGCGGTTCGATCAATCAGTTTAAACTCGATACGGCGGTTTTGCTCGCGGCCCTCTTCGGTGTCATTATCCGCGATTGGGTTGGCCTCTCCATAGCCGCGCGCCGATAGGTTCGACACTAGAACCCGCCGCGCCAGAAGGCCGTTTAAGACCGCATCAGCGCGGGCTTGGCTCAATGTGAGGTTCATTTCCTCTCGCCCTTGACTGTCGGTATGACCGCCGATTTCCATATCCACATGGCGGCAATCTGGCAGGATCTCAGCCAAGCGATCTAGGATTGCGCCTGTGCTTTCGTTGATTTCAATCGACCCAGGATCAAAGGTAATTTTCGTCTCTGCCAACAGATCATTGATCCGCGAAAGGCAGGTTTCAGGCGACAGCAATTCGGGTTCAGGCGCAAGGCTTGCATCTACGGTCACGTTGATCTCGAAATCTGCACCGTCAAGTTTATCCGATAGCAGGCGCGAGGCCATTTCGATGTGATCTCGATCTGCAACACGGCCAGACAATGTCAGTTTTGCGGGGGTGATGAGCAAATCGCCGTCATGCAAAAAGGACAGCGCCTCTAAGCCTGCAAGACTGCGGACTGACCATCCTTCGGGCAAGGCTTCGTCTAAATTCGTGGCGAAATAGACATTTTCGCTGCCGAAAAGCGCCTGCGCGAAAGCTTGGTTCGCGGCTTGCAGGTTTTCATCGGGTAAGCGACCGCGCACTTGAACGGCCCCTGTCTCAGAAAGGTTTGCGGTGAATTCTGGTGCTTCTAACGCGCCGCTATCTTGGGGCGGGGGCGGTAGGATGGCCTGCAATGAGAACAGATTGGGAAGGTTGCGATCTAATTCACCCACCACCCGATCAAAAAGACGCTGCGATGTGCCTTCTTTCGCAATAAGGCTGACATCGGCGTCTGAGAAGGTCAGCGTCCCATCCCCGAGTTCTGCCAGAGCGGCAATTGCCACCTCTATGGCCCGCGCCCATTCTGTGGAAGGCACGCCAAGGCCGACATCACAGCTTTCACCTGTGGTAAGGCCTGCGGCCTCTGCCGCGGTGATAATCCGCGCCGCATTCGCCTCCGTATCTGCGGAGCAAACCTCAAGGGTGGCCACATCGCCCTCGCGGATCATACGAAAGGCAAAGGGTGTAATAACGGGACGGGGGGCGGAGATGTCGATAACCACATCCAACCCTGCCTGAGGGTAACTGTTTAAGCGGGATATTGCGCTGTCACGCTCCGCCACGCTATCGGCAACGGCCGTGACAGTCACCTTGCCCTGCATCACCGAGATTTTTGAACGTGGAAGCAAGCGCAAGGCGCGCAGCCCGTATTCAAGTGCGGCATCCCAACCTTGCGGAATAGGATAGTCAACGCTTTCCACCAGATTGGCGACTTCGACCCCATTGGTGATATCGGCGATGCGCGCGGCAATGGTTTCGCCATCGGCATCGGTTGGGATCAGTCCAATCATCGAAATGCCGTCACTGTTGCGCAACATCTCGAGCAGGAAATCTGGGGTTGAAATGCCTGCGGGGTCAGCAACAGTGATTTCATCAATCAGCCGGTCATCATCCACGACTGCCGCGGCGAGGGTCAGCGCGCGAAACCGTGCGGCCTCATTGGGGGCCTCGCCTGAAATGTGAACTTGCAGCCCGTCCCCGCGCAACTCGACCCAACTCACGCCAGATTGCTCCAGCCGCTCCTCAACCGCCGCAACCGAACGGTTTTCGATAGAGATCGCCGCGGCGATTGCCACGAGGTAAGACAACAGGCCTGCGACCAAAAAAGTTAAAACTGCTGCAAGAGAGAGCGAAATTTTCATATTGGAAATGTGATCCGAATTTATCCCCTGCGGATGGCTTAGAGATTAATCGCCCGAGGATCAATCACAGCCATGCTGCAGCGGCAAGAAATAGCCCAAAGATCAGCCCAGCATCGCGATTGCTGCGAAACAGCGACAGGCAGCGGTCGACATTGTTGATGTCCAAGTGCTGCATCTGCCAGATCATGTGGGCGGCAAAACCCACAACGCCGCAAAGACCCAAAATCAGCGCCGCCCCTGATAGGACAACCATCACAGCCACCGCCGCGAGGCCCGCGCTGAGGATCAAGAAGCCCCAAAGCCACTGCGCCGAATTCTCCCCAAAAAGGCGTGCGGTCGATTTCACGCCCATCAGCGCGTCATCTTCTTTGTCTTGATGGGCATAAATCGTGTCATAGAACAGGGTCCAAGCAATTCCTCCGAGATAAAGAAGGATGGGGGCAAGCGATAGATTGCCTTGATGCGCCGCCCAAGCCAAAAGCGCGCCCCAGTTAAAGGCAATGCCCAAAAACACCTGCGGCCACCACGTGAAACGCTTGGCAAAAGGATAAATCGCTACAGGCAACAAAGCCAGAATGCCCAACCAAATTGCGGCTGCCTGAAAGGTGAGCAGTATGCCAAAAGAGATGAGTGCCTGCACAACCGCCCAAATCAAGGCTCCGCGCACTGTCACCTGACCTGATGGCAAAGGGCGCGATTGGGTGCGGGCAACGCCCGCATCAATATGGCGGTCGGTAATGTCATTCCATGTGCAGCCTGCACCGCGCATGAGAAACGCGCCAATAGCGCAGCCAAGTGCAATCCAGAGATCATAGACTGTGCCACCCGCAGGGTCAGCCGCAACAGAAAGCGCCAAACCCCACCAGCACGGCAAAAGCAATAACCATGTGCCAATTGGACGATCGGCCCGAGATAATCGCAGATAGGGCCGTGTTGCGGCAGGGGCGAGATGATCGACCCAATTGCCTTGATAGGCATCGCGCACGCGACCCTCTGGCATTTGGTTATCTGCGCTCATATGATCCCCTTATGTCTCAAGCCGCCAAGATACGCCTTTACCTAGACCAGCCGCTTGCCAAAGCGCAAACACTCTCTCTCGAGCGTGATCAGGCGAATTATCTTTTTGCTGTGATGCGGCTTTCCGTTGGGGCCGAGATTTTGGTGTTTAATGGCCGTGACGGTGAGTTTCTTGCCGAAGTTGTCGAAGCAAATAAGCGCGCAGGACGGCTTTTGTGCCGCGAGCAAACCCGCGCGGTTCAGCTGCCGCCTGACCTATGGCTGATTTTCGCGCCAATCAAAAAAGCGCGCACCGATTTTATCGTGGAAAAAGCGACCGAGATGGGGGCTGCGCGGATCATCCCCGTTCAGACCGAGTTCACCAATTCCGAGCGGATTAGGCAGGATCGCTTGCAAGCCCACGCCATAGAGGCGGCAGAGCAATGTGGCGGCACATTCGTGCCTGAGGTCAGTGATCTGATGCGCCTTGATCGTCTATTGGCGCAATGGCCTGAGGATCGTCAGATCATTTGGGCAGATGAGGCGCGGGTTGGTGTCGCGGCGGCTTTTGCGGGGCCGCAGCATAGTCAGAAATGGGCGCTTTTGATCGGCCCTGAGGGCGGGTTTTCCCCGCAAGAGCGCGCAAGCCTGTCGCGCTTGCATTTTGTGACCCCAGTCAGCCTTGGCCCACGCATTTTGCGCGCGGATACCGCCGCCGTGGCCCTGTTGACGCTGTTTCAATCTCATTTGGGGGATTGGCATGATCCGACCTGAATTGCGTCACGCCTTTGTGCGATACGCGGAGGTGATCGCAGCCCTCTGCGCAGTTGGCTTTGGCCTGTGGTTGATCACGCGCCCGAGCCCAATTTTGGGCATGGTTGGGTGGATGGTGGTTGCCGTGGCAGCAACAACGGGCTTTGTCGCATGGCGCCGCGCGCGGTTTGCATCGTCTGGGCAAGGCGTGGGGGTGGTCAGCCTTGTTGAAGGGCGCATCGCCTATATGGGCCCAATTTGGGGCGGTGCCGTGGATTTGGATGATCTAGAAAGCCTTGGCTTGCGGGTTGACAAGGACAATGATCCTGCATGGGTTTTGAGAACCCGCGACAGTGTTTTGACCATCCCCCTTGAGGCAAGTGGCGCAGAGGTTTTGTTTGATGGGTTTTCTGCCCTGCCCAAAATTTCAATGGCAGCGCTGATTGCCGCGCGCGATAGGAAACGCCTTGGCACGCAAATTCTGTGGACGCGTGGCCTTGACACGGATGGTCAGGCGGGCCAGTTCCGCATTGGTGTGCAATCATAATTCAGGCGGGAGCAGCGCCCATGTCGATACCTCAGCAAGGCGGTGGCCCTATTGAACGCGAAAGCCAATTGGCCGAGTATTTGGCCGCAGGGTGCAAGCCGCGGGATCAATGGCGCATTGGCACAGAGCATGAAAAATTCGGCTATTGCCGCGACACGCTAAACCCGCTGCCCTATGATGGCCCCCGCTCAATCAAAGCGGTGCTTGAGGGGTTGCGCGATAAATTCGGATGGGCGCCCGTGATGGAGGGCGCGCACATCATCGGCCTGACCAAGGATGGCGCGAATGTCAGCCTTGAGCCGGGCGGGCAGCTTGAACTTTCAGGTGCGCCTCTCGAGACAATCCACCAGACCTGTGACGAGGTGAACCAACACCTCCGCGAGGTGCGTGATGTCGCCGATAAGATCGGGGCTGAATTCATCGGTCTAGGTGCGGCCCCGATTTGGCGGCATGAGGATATGCCGATGATGCCAAAAGGGCGCTATCGCCTAATGACAGGCTATATGGATCGCGTGGGCAGCATGGGCAAAACCATGATGTATCGCACCAGCACGGTTCAGGTGAACCTCGATTTCTCCTCTGAGGCGGATATGGTGCAAAAGCTGCGCGTGGCTTTGGCGTTGCAACCTGTCGCGACTGCGCTGTTTGCGAATTCGCCCTTTATTGATGGCAAACCCAATGGGCATAAATCATGGCGCGCCCGTGTTTGGCGTGACCTCGATGCCGCGCGCACGGGGATGCTGCCCTTTGTGTTTGAGCAGGGTTTTGGCTTTGAGGCATGGGTGCAATATGCGCTCGATGTGCCGATGTATTTTGTGTATCGCGATGGGGTCTACATTGATGCGCTCGGTCAATCCTTCCGCAATTTTCTCAAAGGTCAATTGCCCGCCCTTCCAGGGGAAGTGCCGACCCTCTCTGATTGGGCGGATCATTTGACCACAATTTTCCCTGAGGCACGGGTCAAGAAATTCATCGAAATGCGCGGTGCCGATGGCGGCCCGTGGCGCAGGCTATGTGCCTTGCCCGCGTTTTGGGTGGGTTTGATGTATGATCAGACCGCATTAGACGCCGCATGGGATTTGGTGAAGGGATGGGACGCTGAGACGCGCGATGCGCTGCGCGTTGCGGCATCCGTAGATGGGCTTCAGGCCGACACCCATGGGATAAAGATGCATGATCTGGCGCGTGAAGTTGTGGCGCTCTCTGAGGCGGGGTTAAAAACCCGCGCGCGCGCGGGCGCGGGTGGGCTTGTGCCTGATGAGACACATTTTCTGAATGCGTTGAAAGAAAGCCTAGAGAGCGGCAAAACCCCCGCCGATGAATTGTTGGAACGCTATCACGGCGAATGGGGCGGTGATCTGACGCGGATCTACGAAGAGTATAAATACTGATTAGGATTTCTGGCCAATTTTTGGCTCGGTTCCAGAGAGCAGTCTTTTGATATTCGCGTGGTGTCTGTTGAAAATCAGCGCAGCCAAGATGACCGTGACGACTGCGGTCTGCGGATAGCCCAAGATTGCCACGAATACGGGTGACAATACTGCTGCGATCAGCGCGGATAGGGACGAAATGCGAAACAGCGCGGCGACAATCGCCCATGTGGCACAAGCCGCAATACCTGCAGGCCAAGCAAGTGCGAGGAGCGTGCCAAGAAAGGTTGCCACCCCCTTGCCGCCCTTGAAACCGATAAACACAGGGTAGCAATGCCCGAGAAATGCCGCGCCCCCTGCAACTTGTGCAGCTAAATCGCCAAACAGGGCACGTGCCACCAAAACGGCAATTGCACCTTTTCCTGCATCAAGAACCAAGGTCAGGAAAGCCGCCAGTTTATGGCCTGTGCGCAGGACATTGGTTGCGCCAATATTGCCCGACCCAATGCTGCGCAAATCGCCCAAATTGAACAGACGCGCCATGACCAGTCCAAATGGAACCGAGCCCAAGAGATAGGCACCGATCCCCACGAGGCCCAATTGGATCAAGTTAAATTCGATCACGATGCGTTCCGTTCATAAATGCATTGGCCGTTGACGAAACTTGCCAAAACCATCCCTTGCAGCCGTGCGCCATCAAAGGGCGTGTTCTTGGATTTTGAGTGCAAAGCGAAGCGATCCAGAACAAAGGGTCGATTTGGATCAAACAGAATGAGATCAGCCACAGCACCTTCGGCCAAGCTGCCACCTGGGACATTAAAGCGGCGGGCGGGGTTCAAAGACAAGGCTTTGAAGAGATCAGCCAGGCTCAGACCCGCCCCGTGATGCAGCCGCAACGCGGCGGGCAACAGGGTTTCAAGCCCCACTGCGCCACTGGCCGCCGCTTCATAAGGCAGCCGTTTGCTTTCTTCATCCTGTGGCGTGTGCATGGAGCAAATAATATCAATAAGCCCTTCCCGCAGCGCCTCAACCATCGCAACGCGGTCTTCCTCGGCGCGCAAGGGTGGCTTGACCTTAAAAAAGGTGCGGTAATCGCCTACGTCAAATTCGTTCAGCGTCAAATGGTGGATTGAAATACCTGCCGTAACATTCAGCCCTGCCTCTTTCGCGCGGCGCAGCGCGGGTAAGGATTGCGCTGTGGAGATCTGATCTGCGTGATAGGCCACGCCAGTCATTTCAACCAATGCAAGATCGCGCTCCAACCCCATACGTTCTGCCATAGGCGACACTGCGGGCAAGCCTTTAAGAGAGGCGAATTTGCCAGAGGTTACAGCCGCCCCTTCTGACAAAATAGGGTCTTGTGGATGGCCCACAATGAGCGCGCCAAGACTGCGGGCGTACACCATGCAGCGGCTGAGAACCTTACTGTCGCGCAGAACGAGGTCGCCATCGCTGAAGGCCACAGCCCCTGCATCCAAGAGAAAGCCCAATTCCGTCATCTCGCGCCCCTCACGGCACTTTGTCAGGGCAGCCATTGGGAGGATACGCACAGGGCTTGCATCTTGCGCGCGGCGGCGCACGAATTCCAATGTTTCAGGCGTATCAATCGGGGGGGTGGTGTCAGCACGCGTGACGATGGTGGTCACGCCCCCTGCGGCGGCAGCCGCGCCTGCGCTGCGGAAACTTTCCTTATGCCGTTCACCAGGTTCGCCGATTTTGACGCCAATATCGACCAGACCGGGGGCAAGGCAGGCTTCGGCGCAGTCAATGACGCGCTCTGCGTTTTGGGTCGTGTCACCCGCTCCGCGCGCGGCAATCATCCTATCTTTGACGAGAAGCCAGCCCAAATCCTCGGTGCCTGCCTCTGGGTCTATGAGGCGCGCATTTTTGAATAAGATATTCATGCCTGCGCCCCCTTTTCGGCTCGTCTGGCACGCAAGTTTTGCGCCAGCAAATCCATTGCTGCCATACGCACGGCAACGCCCATTTCAACCTGCTCTTGGATCACTGAGCGATTGATGTCATCGGCGATGTTGCCGTCAATCTCGACACCGCGATTCATTGGGCCGGGGTGCATGACAATCGCATCATCCTTGGCGGCGCTCAGCTTTTCTGCGTCCAGCCCGAAGCGGTGATAATATTCCCGTTCCGATGGGATGAAGGCGCCGTCCATGCGTTCTTTTTGAAGGCGCAGCATCATCACCACATCACAGCCTGCAAGCCCTGCTTGCATATCGTCATACATTTCCACGCCCCATTCGCTGACCCCTGCGGGCATCAAGGTGGGGGGTCCAATTAGGCGAATGCGGTTCTCCATTTTGCCAAGCAGCAGAATGTTTGAGCGCGCCACGCGGCTATGGGCAATGTCGCCGCATATCGCAATGTTCAGGCGGTGCAAGCGCCCCTTTGCGCGGCGGATGGTCAGCGCATCCAACAGGGCTTGGGTTGGGTGTTCATGCTTGCCATCGCCCGCATTCAGAACCGCGCAATTCACCTTTTCCGCCAAGAGGTTCACGGCGCCCGAATGGGGGTGCCGCACAACCAAAAGATCAGGATGCATCGCGTTGAGCGTCAGCGCCGTATCAATGAGCGTTTCACCCTTTTTGAGGCTAGACGCCGCCATCGCCATGTTCATCACATCCGCGCCAAGACGTTTGCCTGCCAATTCAAAACTGGCTTGGGTGCGGGTGGAGGCCTCGAAAAACATATTGATCTGGGTCAGCCCCTTTAAGGCATCACCATGCTTATTATCGCCGCGCTCGAGTTCGGCGTAGCGATCGGCAAGATCAAGAATTGTAACGATTTCATCGGGGGCAAGTGTTTCGATACCTAAGAGGTGGTTTTGGCGAAACGACATCGGGCTCCCCCTGATCTGTCTTCCTATTTGACTGCGCCGCTTATAGGCTGTCTTTGGGGGCAGACACAACCCATCCGATAGAGGCTGTTATGGCCCATTTACCTCGCGGCGCACTGGCAGTAGCATTGTGACCATGCGCCATGACCTTGATCAGATGACCTATACCGATGCGCTTGCCGCGCTCAGTTGGCAGGTGGATTTGGGTGTAAGCGATGCGATTGAAGAGGCGCCGATCAACCGATTTGACCTTGAGCCCGAGGTGAAGCCTGCGCCCGTTTCACCAAAGGTGGCGCAGTCTAAGCCTGCACCAACACCCGCACCGAAAGCGGCCACTGTTTCAGATTTGGCCAAAGCCGCCGATGCCCTAGCACAGGCGGCACCCTCCTTAGACGCTTTGCGGGCTGCAATGGCGGATTTCCATGGGCTTGATCTGCGCAAAGGCGCGCGGAATATGGTTTTCTCGCAGGGCAATCCTCAGGCCGATGTGATGGTCATTGCCGAAGCCCCAAGCCGTGCCGATGATGAGGCGGGGCAGGGTTTTAGCGATGAGGCGGGCAAACTCTTTGATGCGATGTTTGGCGCGATCGGTCTTTCGCGGTCGGCAGAGGGTCAGAGCGAGGCGCTCTATTTCACCTATGTTTCTCCGTGGCGGATGCCACAAGATCGCCCAATCACAGAGGCCGAGCATCAGGTGCTGCGCCCTTTCTTGCTGCGCCATATCGCATTATGTGCGCCGAAGGCGGTGGTGCTGCTTGGAAATGCATCTTGCGTTTCAGCCCTGTCACAAACGGGTGTGCAGCGTCTGCGTGAATCGGATCATATGCTTGAGGCAGGCGCGCATCGAAGCCCTGCTTTCCCAATTTATTCGCCCGCGCGATTGATGAACGTGCCTTTGCTCAAGCGCGAGGCATGGGCGGATTTGTTGAAACTGAAAGCGAGCCTTGGGGGCGCGAGATGAGCCGCATTGATGAGACGCGCGACTTTATCCCCATTGGCATTGCGGTTCTGGCCGTTTCTGACACGAGGGATTTGACGCAAGATAAATCTGGCGACCTTTTGGAAGGGCGGATCAAAGCGGCGGGCCATCAGATGATCCACCGCGAGATTTTACGCGATGAGCGCACTGAGATCGCAGAAAAACTGCGCGCGTGGTGCGCGGATCCTGCGGTTGACGTGATCCTGACCACGGGTGGCACAGGTCTTACAGGACGCGATGTCACGGTGGAGGCGCATCGCGATGTCTACGAAAAAGAAATCGAGGCCTTTGGCACCGTTTTCACCATGGTATCGATGCAAAAAATCGGCACATCAGCAGTTCAATCTCGGGCAACCGGCGGGGTCTGCCAAGGCACATATCTCTTTGCCTTGCCGGGCAGTTCGGGGGCCTGTGCCGATGCGTGGGATGAAATTCTAAAATGGCAGCTCGATTATCGCCATCGCCCCTGCAATTTTGTTGAAATCTTGCCCCGCCTTGAGGAGCATCGGCGCCGGAAATAGCCATGCCGCGCGTATCCTCCTGTGTGGGGTCACTATGCCGCGCTATTTCCATCGCAGTTTCGTGGTCTATTCTTATGGTAACCTTCCCTGCTGAGGCGATACATTTATGAGATTTTTCAATCGTGCATTGACGGGGTTATTCCTAAGCGCTGTGACCTTCGGATTGTTATCCTTGGCGGTCGGGCTGATCTGGTCATCTTTGCAGGAACGCATGGGCGATCAGGGCAGTCGCCCGCCTGCCCGAGAGCGGGTTTTTGCCGCCGAAGTTCTGACCCTGACCCCGCAAAGCTTGCGTCCTGAACTGACTGCGTTTGGCGAGATTTTGCCGCGGCGCAGTCTAGAATTGCGGGCGGCCATCGGGGGGCGTGTGGTCGAGCTTGCACCCAATTTCCGCGAGGGGGGCCGTGTTGAGGAAGGCGCGCTTTTGGTGCGGATTGATCCTGCCGAGGCAGAATGGGCGCGCGACACCGCCGCGGCAGATCTACAGGATGCTGAAGCGCAGGAAGATTTGCGCCGCCGCGCGCTAGAGCGGGCGCGTGATCTTGCGGATCGCGGTGTCGGCAGTTTGGCTGCGGTTGAGGCGGCGGAATTGGCCGTGGCTTCCGCCAGCCAAGCCACATTGGCCCGCAGGCAGGCGCTTGCGGATGCAGAGCGGCGTTTGGCTGATACTGAAATTCGCGCTGGATTTGCGGGGGTTTTGTCGGAGGTTGATTTGGCACAAGGGCGACTGTTGAGCGCGAATGAGCAATTTGGCCGCCTGCTTGATCCTGATCAGCTTGAAGTCGCCTTTCGTCTATCGACCGCGCAACATGCGCGCCTTGTGGGCGACGATGGCCGCCTGCCGCAAGTTGATGTGGAGTTGCGCATTGATCTGGGTGAGCAAGTTCTGACCCTGCCTGCACGCCTGACGCGGGAAAGCGGGGCGGTGGGTGAAGGGCAAACGGGGCGGTTGCTCTTTGCCGATGTGCTGCGCCCTGCGGGCTTGCAAGCGGGGGATTTTGTCACTGTCCATGTGACCGAGCCCGCGCTTGAGGGCGTCATGATTGCGCCTGCCACGGCCTTGGCCGATGGCGCGCATGTGCTTGTTTTGGGGAATGAAGATCGCCTTGAGGACGCCGAAGTTACGCTCCTGCGCCGCCAAGGGGATGATGTGATTTTCCGCGCGGATCACTTGGCGGGCCGCGAGATTGTGGCCGCCCGAACCCCCGTTTTGGGGGCGGGGATCAAAGTTGACCCTCTGCGCCCTTCAGCCGATGGCAGCCTTCCTGAGGTGGTTCAAGACGAGGAGCTAGAGCTTGACCCTGAACGCCGTGCGCGGCTGATCGCCTATGTTGAAGGCAACAGCTTTATCCCTGATGATGTGAAATCGCGGCTCTTGGATCAATTAAACCAACCCCGTGTGCCAAGCGGGGTGGTGGCGCGGCTTGAAGAACGAATGGGGGGCTAACCATGCGTAGCCTTCCGCCACAGGCCTCGGGCATATTGTCTTATTTCACGCGTCACCGCACGGCGGCCAATTTGGTTTTGGTTGCATTGATCGTGGCAGGCTTATTTGCCCTGCCCAATATGCGCGCGCAGTTTTTTCCCGATGTTGTGGTGGATGATATCGACATCTCGACCCGATGGGATGGGGCAGGGGCTGAGGATGTAGATGCCGCCATCGTGGGCGTCTTGGAACCTGTTCTTTTGGCGGTTGATGGTGTTGTCGCATCCGAGGCCACCGCGCGTGAAGGGGTGGCCAATATTCGTTTGGAATTTGAGCCCAGCTGGGACATGGCCCGCGCAGCGGATGATGTGCAGCAGGCAGTCGATAGTGTCACCGACCTGCCCCAAGATGCCGATACGCCAGAGGTGCGGCGCGGCACATGGCGTGATCGCGTGACCGATGTGGTGATTACAGGGCCCGTGGCACCCGCCCAACTGGGTCGCTTCGCAGATGAATTCGTGGCGCGCCTCTTTGATCAGGGGGTGACACGCACAACCATTCGCGGGGTAGCTGCCCCGCAGATTTTGATCGAAGTGCCAACTGTGCGGTTGATTCAATATGATCTCACGATGGCTGATATTGCAGCGGCCATTGCAGCCGAAGTCGATACCGCGCCTGCAGGGGCGGTTGATGGGGCCAATGCACGGGTGCGGGCAGGATCAGCCAAGCGCAGCGCAGAGGAGATCGCGGCAATTGCCCTTATTCGTGACCCTAATGGGCGCACAGTCTCGATTGGGGATGTGGCGCGGGTGATGGAATTGGCGGTTGACCGCGAAAGTGCTTACTTCGTGGGTGGCAACCCAGCAATGACGGTGCGGGTGGATCGCTCGGATAAGGGTGATGCGATTTCCATACAGGCAACGGTCGAAGACATCGCCACGCAAATGGAGGCGACCTTGCCGCAAGATGTGCAGATTGATCTGATCCGCACGCGCGCAGAGTTTATTTCAGGGCGTTTAGAAATTCTGTTGTCCAATGGCGCGACAGGGTTGGCCTTGGTTCTTGGCTTGTTGTTTTTGTTTCTCAATGCCCGCACCGCTTTTTGGGTGGCAGCGGGCATCCCCGTGGCGATGTTGGCCGCAATTGCGCTGATGTATGCCGTTGGGATCACGCTGAATATGATTTCGCTTTTTGCTTTGATCATCACTTTGGGGATTGTTGTGGATGATGCGATTGTGGTGGGCGAACATGCCGACTACCGCCATCGCGCCCTTGGGGAAGACCCTATCACTGCCGCTGAAACAGCCGCGCGGCGCATGGCAGCGCCTGTTTTTGCCGCGACCCTCACCACTGTTCTGGCATTTGCGGGCCTTTCTGCCATTGGTGGTAGGTTTGGGGATTTGATCGCTGATATTCCCTTTACTGTCATCGTGGTGCTGACGGCCAGTTTGGTGGAATGTTTCCTAATCCTTCCCAACCATATGGCGCATGCTTTGGCGGCGAATGCGAAGGATGCTTGGTATGATCGCCCCTCACGTTTTGTGAACCGCTGGTTCGAGAGGCTGCGCGGGCGTTATTTCCGCCCCTTCATCGATTTTGCCGTTAAAGCACGCTATCCTGTTGTGGCCGTGATGCTGCTGCTTTTGGCCACCCAAGCCGCCAGTTTCTTGCGCGGTGATGTCACGTGGCGCTTTTTCAATGCGCCTGAGCTGAGCTCCGTTTCAGGGAATTTTGCCATGCTTGATGGGGCAGGGCGTGACGATAGCCTTGCCATGTTGGCTGAAATGCAACGCGCGGTTGAGGCCGTTGCAAGCCGGTATGAGGCTGAGCATGGCCGCAACCCAACCTCATATGTCTTGGCCGAAATTGGCGGGAATACGGGCGGCAGTCTTGCATCTGCCGATGGGAAAGACAGCGATCTATTGGGGTCAATTTCCATTGAGTTGATTGACCCTGACCTGCGCCCCTATTCCTCCTTTGCTTTTGTCGCGGATTTACAAAATGAAGTGCAGCAAAATCCGATGGTGGAGGAGATCAGCTTTCGCGGATGGCGCGGTGGGCCAGGTGGCGATGCGATTGATGTTCAAATCACAGGTGCGGAAATCGAGATTCTCAAGGCTGCGGCCGAGGCCGTCAAAACCGCGCTTTTGCCCTTTGGCGAGGTATCGGGTTTGGCTGATGATCTGCCCTATGATCGGCAGGAGTTAAGTTTATCTCTGACCCCGCGCGGTGAGGCCTTGGGATTTGAAATTGAGGCTTTGGGGCGGATATTGCGCAATCGCTTGGGTGGGGTTGAAGCGGCAAGCTTTCCCGATGGGTTGCGCACGGCCACAGTGCGGGTGGAATTGCCGCAAGGCGAGTTAACCGCCGATTTTCTGGATCGCATGTTGTTGCGGGCGGATGGCGGCAGCTATGTGCCCTTGGCCGATATTGTTTCGGTTGAGACGCGGACGGGCTTTTCCACAATCCGCCGCGAAAACGGACAGCGCGTGGTGTCAGTGACGGGGGACTTATCCGAAGATGACCCGGCCCGCGCTGAGGAAATCATGGCGCAATTGCGTGATCAAATCATGCCAAATATTGAGGCGCAATTTGGGTTGACCACGACCCTTTCGGGCTTGGCCGAGCAGGAACGCGCTTTCTTGGACGATGCCCTTGCGGGGTTCTTGGCCTGTATGGTTGGCATTTACATCGTTTTGGCGTGGATTTTTGCAAGCTGGCTACGTCCGCTTGTCGTGCTATGCGTGATCCCGTTTGGTCTGACGGGGGCGATATTTGGCCATTGGCATTGGGATGTGCCTTTGTCGATGTTTACGGTTGTGGGTCTGATCGGGATGACGGGTATCATCATCAATGACTCGATTGTTTTGGTTTCCACTGTGGATGAATATGCAAAAGACCGTGGGCTGATCCCTGCCGTTATTGATGCTGCCTGTGATCGTTTGCGACCCATTCTTTTGACCACCCTCACCACGGTTCTGGGTCTTGCGCCCTTGTTGTTTGAAACATCGTCACAGGCGCAGTTCCTCAAACCCACTGTGATTACGTTGGTTTATGGTTTGGGCTTTGGGATGTTTGTCGTCTTGCTCTTGGTGCCAGCGGTTTTGGCAATACAAGCTGATATTGGAAAGCGTGTGCGCAGCTTGCGCCGCGGCTTGGGCCATCGCGGGCGTGTTGGTCAAGCAGGCGCCACGCTTTGGCTTGCCTCTTTGGGGGTGGTTCTCTGGTGGGGTTTGGTCATGGGCGGCCCAATCTTGACGGGCGGGGCTTGGGGATGGGGGGCCGCACTCCTACCTGCGAGTGCCCTGACGGCGTTCCTTGTCTTTAGCGTTGGCGTGCTGCTCTTGGTTTTGGCGTTTGCTGCAGGGGTCGCTTATCAAAATCGTAAGACCTAACGCGCTAGGCAGCCCTCAATCTCGATCGCGCGATGAGAGCCGACAAGTGTGATGCGCAGGTCTGAGCGCTCCATCGAAAAGGGCAGGCCTTGCGGGGGCACTAAATCCGCCGTTGCAGTGATCTGCCCCGCGTTGCGCTGAAAGGCGGGCGGCGACATCCAGACATCTGGGAGGGGCAGTTCTAACATCATCGTTTCAGGCGCGCCTAAATCGGGGGCGGTGACCTCTACCGACACCTGCAACCCATCTGAAATTGGCCTGATTGCACATCGGGCAGGGCCAACGCCCGCTTCTGCGGCGGGGGTGGGTTGATCTGCCAACGCCTGCAGGATCATCGGATCACGGGCGCCGCTATCTGGTAAAATACCCTCAAGCTCAAGGGTGATTGGCATGCAAATTTCGTCACAAACGCCAATGCTCAACTCTGCCGAAAGGGGCATGGGGCCAAGGCCGCGGGGCATTGCAAGCTCAATCGGAAAGACCACGTGATCATGATACCCAATATTGGGCGTGCCCGCCGTGAAGATCACTTCGGGGCGGGGGAAATGCATCCAAGCTGCTGCAATCTGAGCGTTGCTTTCGATCCGCAATTCAGGTGCGAGGCCCCCATCCCCAGGGCTGCGCCAATAGGTTTTCCACCCTTGAGCTAGGCTGATTTCTACGGCGGCCATGTGATGGCCATTTTCCATACGCCATCCCGACAGAAACCGTGCCGTGACGACATCATCACCGTTCAAGGCAACAGTTTGGCCTGACGCGGCGCCCGTGATCCCGCAGGCCATACAAAACGCAAAAGCGCCCAAAGTGAGGGCGCGCGCGGCGCCATTGCATGGGGTGGTTTCATTCATCATGGCCTCATTGGTTAGCGGCAGACGCCATGAATGAAAAGTCACGTTTCGGCGAAGATGCAGCAAATTCCGCACGGTCGCCCCTTGCCCTTGCGACAGGCTCCGCGCATTTTGGACCTATGAATGAAATTGAAAATATCGACAGCGCGATCGAGACTTTAACGGGCAAACTCTTGGTCGCTATGCCTGGAATGGGGGACCCGCGTTTTGCGCATGCGGTGGTGTTCCTCTGCGCGCATGATGACGAGCAGGCCATGGGATTGATCATTAACAAACCTTTGGCCGAATTGACCTTGTCTGAGATGTTTGAGCAATTGGGCATTGCCAATGGCTCAGGATCTTTGCCTGATTTACCAATCTGCTTTGGTGGCCCCGTTGAACAGGGGCGTGGATTTGTTCTGCATGAAACCTCTTATGCGCAAGGTGACGCAGGTCATGCGGGACGCCTAGAGGTGGATGACACATTTGCCATGACCGCCACCCTCGATATCCTAGACGATATTGCGCAAGGCGAAGGCCCAGATCAGGCGATTGTCGCCTTGGGCTATGCGGGCTGGGGTCGGGGCCAGTTGGAAAGTGAGATTGCGCAGAATGCGTGGCTGATTTGCGAGGCCGCGCCTGATCTGGTTTTCAACGTGGATATGCCGCGCAAATGGGAAGCTGCCCTTGCAAAATTGGGCATTGATCCGATTTTGTTGTCTGCGCAGGCAGGGCGCGCTTAATCCCGCGGGGTGGCAGCCCGCATCAGCCGATCATTGATTGCAAGGCCCAATCCCTTTTGTGGGACAGGCGCGACATCAATCCCAGTTTTGCCGCGCAATGCCAGTTCCGCATCGGCGTGATGCAGGATCGAAAACAGTGCCGCAGCCGCTTCGCGCAAATCGCCCTGTTCCGATAAGGTGAAATCTGCATCCCCAATCGGGCCAAAGGCAATGCGTAGTCGTGTTGGGTCGCTGAGATCCTGATTGATGCGCAGCGGTGCATTGGGGGCGTAATGGCTGCTCATCTGACCAGGTGCAGCTACGCGTCCAGGCGTGAGGTCAGACACAAGCGCCCCGGTCAGCGCGCTGATTTCTTCGCCCGCAATGCCACCCTCGCGCAGGAGTTTCGCGGGCTTCTGACTTGCGTCCACGATGCTTGACTCAAGGCCTACGGGGCAGGGCCCACCATCTACGATAGCCGCGATGCGATTGCCCAACGACCGCGCCACATGTTCGGCCGATGTGGGGGACAAGCGACCTGATCTATTGGCAGATGGTGCCGCAATTGGGCCACCAAAGCGGCGCAAGATATTTTGGGCCACAGGGTGGTTTGGGATGCGAATTGCCACAGTCGGCAGACCTGCACTGACCAAGGGGGATAGCCCGTGATCACGGCGCAGGCGCAAGACCAAGGTCAAAGGGCCAGGCCAGAAGCGATCTGCCAAGATCCGTGCGGTATCGGTCACCTCTGCAATTTGCGCGACCTGTGCGAGGTCAGCCACATGCACGATCAGCGGGTTGAATGTCGGGCGCCCTTTTGCCTCAAAGATTTTGGCACAGGCTTGGTCATTGCGTGCGTCTGCGCCAAGCCCGTAGACAGTTTCCGTGGGCAGCGCGACCAATTCCCCCTGTTCCAGCAAGCCAAAAGCACGCGCGATCCCCTGCTCATCAGGGGACAAACATGCGGGGCGGTCTTGGGTGGGTGGCACTTGTGACATTGGGGTTCATCGCCTAGGACGGCACTGGTGTTTGCGCGGCCCGATATAGCTTGGGCGCGCTGTGAAGCCAAGCCGCGCTGCAAAAAGGTGTAACATGATCCACTATCCACACGAGACCCCACCTGCAAAAGGCACTGCGCGGGAAATAGCGGATGGCATCCTGTGGATACGGTTATCCATGCCCTTGGGCTTGGATCATGTGAATGTCTATGCCTTGCGCGAACCAAATGGCTGGACGGTGATCGACACAGGGCTTGATACAAAACTCAATCGCCGTGAATGGGCCGCGATTATAAAAGATGATCTGCGCGGTGATCCTATCTTGCGGGTGGTTGTCACCCATCACCACCCCGATCATGTCGGGCTTGCTGGTTGGTTTATGGCGCAAGGCGCGGAATTATTGATGACCCGCACCGCATGGCTGACGGCAAGGATGCTGACCTTGGACGAGGAGCCAACACCGAGCCCAGAAGCGGTGTCTTTTTGGCGTGGGGCGGGCATGGATGAGGCGCTTTTGAGCAAGCGCCTTGATAACCGCCCCTTTAATTTCTGTGACACAGTTTATCCTTTACCCTTGGGCTTTACGCGGTTGGAGGAAGGGGCGGTGCATCGTCTTGGCGGGCGTGACTGGGTCGTGCATTTGGGCCAAGGTCACGCGCCAGATCATGCCACCTTATGGTGCCAAGATGCGCCGCTTGTTTTGGCGGGGGATCAGCTATTGCCATCGATATCGCCCAATCTTGGGGTGTATCCTACAGAACCGATGGCAGATCCTGTGGCCGAATGGCTAGAAAGCTGCGCAAGGTTTGAAACCATGGCGCGCGAAGATCATCTTGTTTTGCCAGGTCACAAGCTGCCCTATCACGGATTGCCTGCACGATTGGCGCAATTATCGGACAATCATCACGGTGCGCTTGCCCGACTGCGTGAACATTTGCGCGCGGAACCCCGCACAGCGGTTGACTGCTTTGCCCCCTTGTTCAAACGCCAGATTGATGAGGCGACTTATGGGCTAGCGATGGTCGAGGCCGTGGCCCATCTCAACCATCTCTATCATCTGGGCGAGGTTGCCCGTGAAATGGACGCGCGCGGTGCATGGGTTTGGCAGTTGCGCAGTTGAGGGCCCCGCCCACCTTCCTTGTCGCCTTGTGAGATTTTTACACAGATCGTGTCACAGTGTCGCGTGACAGGGCGCATGAAATTCGGTATGCGCATCGTAAAAGCGACCAGATCAATGGAGACGACCATGGCAAAGAACGAACATAAGCACGGCTCGATGGATATCAGCGAGCAGGAGAAAACCTTTGATGGTTTCATGACGTGGAGCATGCGCGTTGGTGCTGTTTCGATCGCTGTTGTGATCTTCTTGGCCATTTTCGCCCGCTAAGTTTGAAGCCGAACACCGATGGGGTGGCGTTCGTCTCTTACAGTTTTGTGTCTCGCGCTGGCCCTTACGGGCTGCGCGAATCCATCGATTTGGGCCAGTGATCAAGACATTGCGACAGCAAGCTATCGCGAGCCTGGTCCAATGCGCATTACGCTTTTGACAATGCTGCGCAGTGAAACAGGCACGGGTGCGCATAGTGCCCTTGTTGTCGATGACGGGACGCAGCGATTGCTGTTTGATCCTGCTGGCGGTTGGTTCCACCCAGCCGCACCTGAACGCAATGATGTGCTCTATGGAATGAATGCCACGCTCTATGGGTTTTATTTGCAGTGGCATGCGCGCGAGACGCATCATGTCGTGGCGTAGGAGGTTCTTTTGCCGCCAGAACGGGCGCGATTCGTGGCGCAGCGCATTCAGGAAATTGGCCCTGTCCCCAAGGCAAATTGTTCGCGCTCAATCTCGGAATTGCTTGGCGAATTACCGCAGTTTTCCGATTTGCCAGTTACATGGTTTCCCGAAAAGACCATGGAAAATTTGGCCCGCTATGATGGCATCCGAACCTATGAAATCTGGGATAATGATGACGAAGGGTGACCCCTTCACCCTCTGAGCATAGCGCAAAAGAAAACCCCCGTGCCAAAAGGACGGGGGATATCTTTTTTGAAGAAAACTTCGCATTTGCGAAGGTTCTGCTTAGAGCAGACCCTCACGTTGCGCTTTTTTCCGCGCCAGTTTGCGCGCACGGCGGATTGCTTCCGCTTTCTCGCGTGCTTTCTTGACGGAAGGCTTTTCGAAATGTTGCTTAAGCTTCATTTCACGGAAAACGCCCTCGCGCTGAAGTTTCTTCTTCAGAGCGCGCAATGCTTGATCAACATTGTTGTCGCGAACACTCACCTGCATGTGGTGTCACCACCTTTCTAAGTTAGAGTTTCAAAGTTGCAGGAAGTGGCCATCTAGCAAGAATCTGCTAAGTTGTAAAGCAACGCAGAAAAATGGAGTGATGCGATGGAAAGCCAAGCCACGACCGAGCTGAAAGCGCGCATTGTCACCGCAGCATTGGATCATGTGCCGTTTGATGGGTGGTCTGATGCGACCCTTTGCTCTGCGTTGAGCGATTGCGATGTAGATACCGAAACGGGTCGCGCGCTTTTCCCTCGGGGAGCGGTTGATTTGGCCTTGGCCTTTCATCGGCAGGGGGATGCAGATTTGCTGCGCGCCTTGCGCAATGCTGACTTGTCTGAAATGCGCTATCGTGATCGCGTGGCTTATGGGGTGCGCCTGCGCCTTGAGGCGGTCGCCGACCACAAAGAGGCCGTGCGCCGCGGCACCACCTTGTTCGCCCTGCCCATCCATGCCGCAGATGGCGCCAAAGCCGTCTGGGAAACCGCTGACAGCATTTGGGAGGGGCTTGGGGATCGCGCCAATGATTTCAATTGGTATTCCAAGCGTGCGACATTGGCGGGGGTGTATTCGGCTACTATGCTTTACTGGTTGGGGGATCAATCGCCAGATCACGCTGCGACATGGGCGTTTTTGGATCGCCGCATCGATGATGTGATGCAAATCGAAAAGCTAAAGAAATCTGTCAATGAGAACCCTGCGCTAAAGCCCCTGATGGCGGGGCCAAATTGGCTACTTGGAAAGATTCGCCCCCCTGCGCGGGTCGCACGAATTGACCTTCCAGGATATATTCGTCCAAAAGACCAACAGTGAAATCTGTTCTGGAGAGTTACATGACCCTGCCTGAAACCATGCGCGCGGTTGAAATCAGCGAGGCGGGCGGGCCAGACGTATTGACGCTGTGCAGTCGCCCTTGCCCCCGTCCTGAGGCTGAGCAGATTTTGATCAAAATTGCCTATGCAGGGGTAAACAGACCCGATGCGTTGCAACGGGCGGGGCTGTATGATCCGCCCAAAGGGGCCTCTGACCTTCCCGGTCTTGAGGCCTCTGGCACAGTTGTGGCGGTGGGCGAGGCCGTGTCCGAGTGGAAAATCGGGGATCAGGTTTGCGCGCTTCTGCCGGGCGGGGGGTATGCAGATTACGCGCTGACCCATCAATCCCACGCTTTGCCCGTGCCAAGGGGTATGGATCTGCGCGCTGCTGCTGCGCTTTGTGAGACGTTTTTCACCGTGTGGTCAAATCTGTTTCAACGCGCCGCTTTGCGCGCGGGAGAGCGGCTCTTGGTGCATGGCGGCGCATCTGGGATTGGCACAACGGCCATTCAATTGGCGCGTTCTTTTGGGGTGCGGGTCTTCGTGACCGCAGGCCAAGATGAAAAATGCAGAGCCTGCGAAGCCTTGGGGGCGGAGCGGGCGATCAATTACCGCACGGAAGATTTCGTTGAGATCATGCGCGCTGAAGGTGGCGCTGATGTCATTCTTGATATGGTGGGCGGGCCATATCTGCCGCGCAATATTCGGGCTTTGGCGGATGATGGGCGACTTGTGCAAATCGCCTTTTTGCAGGGCGCGAAGATTGAGCTGAACTTTACACAGATGATGACGCGGCGATTGACGCTGACAGGGTCGACCTTACGGCCCCAATCAGATGCCGCCAAAGCCGCAATTGCGTCTGAGTTGCGCGCTCATGTTTGGCCCTTGCTCGAAACTGGCCAAATTGCGCCCGTGATGGATAGCAGCTTTGATCTGACCGAGGCCGCCGCTGCCCACACCCGTATGGAGGCGTCCGCCCATATCGGAAAAATCGTTCTCGAAGTTGCGCCTTAGGCCTGTTCCAAGGTTTTGACCAGCGCAGGCAAGCCACCCAAATCGGGTAGGCTGTGATAGCGTGCATGGGTTTGGGGCGCTTCTGCCTCCTCCAACGCCCAGATATAGGTTGACGGCACATAGACCCCAAACGCCCCTGCCTCAAGGGCGGGGATGACGTCCGATTTCATGGAATTGCCCGCCATCATTGCCAAATTGGCACTCGCGCCATGCCGCGCGAAAGCGCGGGTGTAAATTTCAGGTTTCTTGTCGCTGACAATTTCAACGCCGTGAAAATATTCGCCCAAGCCTGATTGCGCCAATTTGCGTTCTTGGTCGAGAAGATCGCCCTTAGTGATCAGCACCAATTTGTGGCTTTGCGACAGATCGCGCACCACCCTGTCGGCATGGGGCAGCAGGGTGATGGGATGTTGGAGCATGTCCTGACCCGCGGCCAAAATTTCCCCGATAACTGCACCGCTGACCTTTCCTTCGGTGACTTCAATCGCGGTTTCAATCATGGAGAGCATGAACCCTTTAATGCCAAATCCGTAATGGCCTATATTGCGCCGTTCTGCCGCCAAGAGGCGGTTGTGCAAATCGTCTTCGGCGCAGCAATCCGCCAAAAGTTCTGCAAAGCGCGCTTGGGTTACGCGGTAAAATTCCTCGTTCTGCCAGAGCGTATCATCCGCGTCCAAACCGATTATTTGCAGCTTTTTTGTCATTGGGTTATGCACGACCTTAGGCAGTTGCCTTGTGCCCCTTTTCTGAATCACCTTGCGGCTTATATAAAGGCACATGGACGATGGCACCATGAGCACGCCAGTTTTAGACCAGATGGCCAGTTTTGGAGTAGATATGCGGCGCGATGGCTTGACGATGATGGCGAAACCTCCTGTGGAGGAAAACGACACCACCGTTATATCCAAAACAAAACCAAAAACGCAGCGGCCCCCGATGTATAAGGTGCTGCTTTTGAATGATGACTATACCCCGATGGAGTTTGTCGTTCACGTTCTTGAGCGCTTCTTCGGTATCTCTCATGCGCAGGCGGTCGAGATTATGCTGACTGTGCATAAAAAAGGGGTGGCCGTTGTAGGTGTCTTCTCTTATGAGATTGCCGAAACGAAAGTGGCGCAGGTGATGGAATTCGCGCGCCGCAATCAGCATCCGTTGCAATGCACCATGGAGAAAGAGGACTGATCCCCAGTCCCGCCGCCGCTTATGACCCCATACAGATGGATTTCCGCGCTTGAGCAAAATGCGCTCAGCTTGCCGCCTCTTTCTGCGGTTTTGATTTATGGTGCTACTGGCGATATGCAACTTGATGTGTTCGGACAGGCCCGTCTGTTGGCTGTGCAAGGGTTTTACCCCGATTATGCCCGCGTTGCGGCCCGTGGACTTGAGGTGCATCCTGATTTGCCAGCCGATGCGGTGGATGCGTTTGATCTGGCTTTGGTTGCGGCCCATAAATCAAAAAAATTGACCCTGTCGCGTATCGCACAATCACTGATGGCATTGCGCAAGGGTGGCATTTTGATGGTGGACGGAGCGAAAACCATCGGGATTGAATCGATCCTCAAGGCCCTTAAATCAACCTTTGACGGCGTAGAAGTTTTTTCAAAATCGCATGGCAAATTGATTTGGTTCGCGCGCCCAGATGTCCTGCCCCAAACCTGCGTGGAATGGGTTGGCAGCGCCACGGAAACCGAAGACGGCCATATCGTGCCAATTGGCAGCTTCTCTGCGGACGGGCCAGATCAAGGATCGGAAATACTGATTGCACTGGCCCCTAAACTTAAGGGACGCCTTGCTGATCTTGGGGCGGGTTGGGGATATATCGCCGCGCATATTCTGGATGAACAGGATAGTATTGAAACCCTCGATTTGATTGAGGCCGATCACGCGGCGCTTGAGGCCGCCCGCCAGAATGTCGATGATCCGCGCGCGCGCTTCTTCTGGGCAGATGCGACTGCATATAAGCCCGATGCACTTTATGATGCGATTTTGTGCAATCCGCCTTTTCATACATCACGCGCGGCTGATCCTGCCTTGGGGCAAGCGTTTATTTCGGCGGCAAGTCGCCTGCTTAAGCCTTCGGGACAATTTTTGATGGTCGCAAATCGTCACCTGCCCTATGAATCGGCGCTGAAGGCGAATTTTTCAACGGGCCGCATGTTGGCCGAGATGCAGGGCTACAAGCTCTATCAAGCTGGGAAACCGAAAGCTGCGCGATCCGCGCGATGATCGGCAAAGGGGTTTTGGAATGTCTTTATCCATCCAAGGAAAAACTGCGATTGTGACGGGGGCCGCCAATGGGATTGGCCTTGCGATTGCGCGTCATTTTTCTGACCTTGGCGCGAATGTCGTGTTCACAGATCGCGATGAAGAGCGGCTTTTTGATGAATGTGGCGCCTCAGATGATGAGCGCGCGCCAAATATTCGCGCCTTTGCGGGAGATTTGAGCGAAAAGCTGACAGTTGCCAATTTGATCTCGGCCACGATTGATGCCTTTGATCGGGTCGATATTTTGGTCAATGCGTGCCGCCAGATCATACCAACGGACCCGTTTGATCCTGCGGATACCAGCATTGAGCAAATGTTGCAGCAAAACCTGTTTACATCGCTTCGCCTGAGCCAAGCCGTTGCAAAAAAGATGATTGCCCAAGCCGAAGGGGATGACCGCGATGATGAGACGCGCGGCGCGATTGTGAATATTTCGAACATCGCTGCGATGCGCAGCCATCCTGATTTGATGGGCTATTCGGTGTCGTTAGCGGCGCTTGAGCAATCTACGCGGTCTTTGGCTTTGTCCCTCGCCCCAAATCGTATTCGTGTGAATGCGGTGTCTTTTGGGTCGGTGATGTCAGCGAGCCTTCAAGCGAGTTTGGCAGAAGATGAATTGAAGCGCAAAGACATCCAAAGCCACACACCGCTTGGCCGCATTGCTTCGGCGCGCGAGGTGGCGGGTGCGGCCCAATTCTTTGCCTCGGATGGGGCGGGATTTGTTACAGGGCAAGTTCTCTGCGTGGATGGTGGGCGCAGCCTGCTTGATCCTGTTGGCGTGCCTTTGCATTAAAAAACCGCGCAACCTTTGAGGTCGCGCGGTTTTCAAATCTTGGGGATTATAACGCCCGATTATTTGTCGTCTTCGTCTTTATCGTCTGGCAGGTTAAAGAAGCTGTCCGCATCATAGGTCTTTTCTGTTTCGTCCTCGTCCTCATCGGCGGCAGACGAATTGCCTGAGAGGCTGAATGTTTCAAGACCCGAAATCGCGCTTGGCATTTTGGGCTCTGGATCACCTGCAAGGCTTTGTTCGGTCGAGACCAATTTACGGCGCTCATCATCGGTCATAACCAGACCTTCTTTGGCGCGTTTCGCGTTGGCTGATTGCACGGCGGCATCCAATTCAGACTGCTTGCACAGACCAAGCGCAACAGGGTCGATTGGTTGGATGTTAGAAATGTTCCAATGGGTGCGTTCGCGGATCGCTTGGATGGTTGGTTTGGTGGTGCCAACCAATTTGCCAATCTGGCCATCGGACAGCTCTGGGTGGAATTTGACCAACCAAAGGATTGAAGCAGGACGATCCTGACGCTTGGACAGGGGCGTGTAGCGTGGGCCACGGCGCTTTTCCTCGCCAAGTGCGGCGGGGTTATGCTTCAGCTTTAGCTTATGCGCAGGGTCTTTCTCGCCACGATCAATCTCGTCTTGGTCGAGCTGGTTATTTGCAATCGGGTCAAAACCCTTGACGCCTGTGGCTACGTCACCATCTGCAATCCCTTGCACTTCCAATTCATGCAGCCCGCAGAAATCGCCGATCTGCTTAAAGCTGAGCGTGGTGTTATCCACCAACCAAACGGCGGTGGCTTTTGCCATGATGGGTTTTGTCATTTTTAGCTCCTTTTCGGATGCAATCGGGCGGGCGCTGAAACAACGCTGCGGCGGGGGCCGCAATTCCTCGGTTTCGGGGAAGTTGCCCGTTATATAAGACAGCGATTGGCGCAAGGAAAGAGGGAAACGCGAGATGGGGTGCAGATTGATGCGTGCGGGGCTTTTGGCCTTTGCACTATGTGGCGCGGCACTCCCTGCGCGGGCAGATCAGGCGGGGGTGTTTGACCTTTATGTTTTAGCCCTCAGTTCGAATTCAACATGGTGCGCGATTGAGGGGGACGAGCGTGGCGCGGCGCAATGCGAGACAGGCGCAGGCCATGGGTTCACCTTGCACGGGCTTTGGCCACAATATCAGGAGGGGTGGCCCAGTTATTGCTCAACACCCGCGCGCGACCCAAGGGCCGTTGATCAATCAAGCGGCGTTGAAAAAGGTCGAGGGCTTTGTGGAAGACGCCAAAGCCAAAGGTGCCACTGTGGCCACGGGCGGCATGCGGGATCAATTGGGTGGCACATTCTTTCAGCCAACGGTTTTGACAGGGGTCAAAGCCGACATGGAATTTGCACAGGAAGAAATCTTTGGCCCTGTTGCGCCCGTGTTCAAATTTGAGACAGATCAAGACGGGATTGATATGGCCAATAACACCCGCTTTGGCCTTGCGGCTTATGCCTATACGTCTGACCTAGCGCGCGCGATGCGCCTTGATCGAGATTTGCAATATGGCATGGTCGGGATCAATTCTGGCATGATCACCACGGTTGAGGCCCCCTTTGGCGGCGTTAAGGAATCGGGGCTTGGCAAAGAGGGCGGCAGCCAAGGTGTCGAAGATTATCTTGATACCAAATATGTCTGCATTGACGGGCTCTGATCCCACTTCCCTCGACCTGATGCGTGTGGGGGATTGCGCATATGGTCGAGGAGCGCGTGGATGCGCATTAGGCATGCATATGCCCTGACCTGTAGAACGACAGCTTAGGTTTGGGATTTAGGTTAAAATGATTTCCGCGCGCTCAAGGCTGCGGAAATCGTGCCATCGTCAAGATAGTCCAATTCGCCCCCGATGGGCACACCTTGCGCCAGTGATGTGATTTTCACTTGTCCTTCGCGCGCCATTGGGGCGAGTTCGCCTGCAATGTAATGGGCGGTGGTTTGACCATCAACGGTGGCATTCAGCGCAAGGATCACTTCTTCAATTCCATCTCTTGCGACCCGCTCAATAAGGCGCGGGATACGCAGATCGTCAGGGCCAACATCCTCTAGTGCCGATAGCGTGCCACCCAAGACATGATAACGCCCGCCAAAGGCGCGGCCGCGTTCCATCGCCCAAAGATCGGCAACGTCCTCGACCACGCAGATTTGGCCATTGCCCCGCTTGGGGTCGGTGCAAATCGCGCAGACCTCATCGGTTCCGATATTGCCACAAGAGAGGCATTCACGCGCGTCACGGGCCACTTCGGCCAAGGATTGTGCCAAGGGCGTCATCAGGCCTGCGCGTTTTTTGATCAGGTGCAAAACCGCACGCCGTGCCGAGCGTGGCCCAAGACCAGGCAAGCGCGCCATCAGCGCGATCAATTCCTCTATTTGGCGCGCGCCTTCGCTCATCGAAATCAGAAGGGCAGCTTCATGCCTGCTGGCAGGCCAAGCTCAGCGGTGATTTTTTGCAATTCTTCCTGACTGCGATCAGAGGCTTTTGCTTGCGCATCTTTGATGGCGGCCAAGATCAAATCTTCGACCACTTCCTTGTCATCCCCATTAAAGATGGAGGGATCGATATCCAAACCCACCAATTCGCCTTTGGCGCTTGCTGTGGCCTTCACGAGGCCTGCTCCTGCTTCCCCTGTGACGCGGATTGTGTGCAGGTTTTCTTGCATTTCCGCCATGCGGGTCTGCATTTCTTGTGCCTGTTTCATCATCTTGGTCATATCGCCAAGACCGCCAAGGCCTTTGAGCATATCCATCATCCTTTGTGGTTAATCGTCTTCGAACGGATCCCATTCATCTTCGATCTCGGGCAAGGCCTCGACCGCAGCATGGGCCTGAATATCTGTGTGACTGCGAATATCTGTAATTTTGGCGTGTGGAAAGGCCAAGAGGACGGCCTGCATCAGCGGATGGTCTTTGGTCTCTTTTTCAAGCTCCGCACGCTCCGCATTCGCTTGTTCTTCGATGGTGGGTGCGCCGCCCGAGGAGACGACCGAGACCACCCATCTTGTCCCTGTCCATTGCGTCAAGCGTTGGCCAAGGCGCGGCCCCAAATCTTCGGGCGCGCGGTCGGTAGGTTCAAATTCAATGCGCCCCGCGCGATAGGAGGCCAAGCGCAAAGTGGTCTTCACCTCAACCAACAGTTTGATGTCGCGCATCTCTTCGATCAATGCGACCACATGCTCAAAAGTCGGGTATCGGGCCAGTAGGGCCTCTGGGGCCTCAGAAAGGGCCGCTTGCGGCGCGCCATTTGCGCCGCCTGTGCCGCTTGGAAGGCTTGAGCCTCGCGCGGGGGCGCCATGCGATCCGCCTTGTGTGGGGGCTGGCCCGCGCGGTGGTGCGGCAGGGGGCGGTGTTGTGGATTGCAGCTTACGGATCAAATCATCGGGGCTTGGCAATTCGGCCACATGGGTCAGGCGGATAACGGCCATTTCGGCGGCCATCATCGCATTGGGGGCAAAGGCCACTTCCTCAAGCGACTTCAGCAGCATCTGCCACATCCGCGACAAGGCGCGCATTTGCAAATCCCCCGATAACGCCACCCCGCGGCTGCGCTCATCAGGAGAAATAGAGGGGTCTTCCGCGGTTTCGGGCGAGATTTTCACAACCGACAGCCAATGGGTGATATCGGCCAAATCCCGCAGAACTGCCATTGGGTCAGCGCCGTCAGCGTATTGCGTGGCCAATTCATCCAATGCACCCTTGGCATCGCCGCGCATGATCATCTCAAACAGATCCATGACACGCCCGCGATCTGCAAGGCCGAGCATCGCGCGCACTTGTTCCGCGCTGGTCTCGCCTGCGCCATGGGAAATTGCCTGATCCAAAAGGCTGAGCGCATCGCGCACAGACCCTTCCGCCGCGCGCGTGATCAGGGCCAAGGCTTCGTCCGTGATTTCGGCTTTTTCCAGATCCGAGATTTTGCGCAAATGCGTGATCATCACCTCAGGCTCGATGCGGCGCAGATCAAACCGCTGGCAGCGCGACAATACGGTGACAGGCACTTTGCGAATCTCTGTGGTCGCGAAGATGAATTTCACATGGGCAGGCGGTTCTTCCAATGTCTTAAGCAGCGCGTTGAACGCGCTGGTCGACAGCATGTGAACCTCGTCAATTATGTAAATCTTATAGCGCGCGCTGGCAGAGCGATAATTGACGCTTTCAATAATCTCGCGGATGTCATTCACGCCAGTGCGTGAAGCCGCGTCCATTTCCATGACATCGACATGGCGCCCTTCGGCAATAGAGGTGCAATGTTCGCATTGCCCGCAGGGTTCAGTCGTGGGCTTGCCCGCACCATCAGGGCCAATGCAGTTTAGGCCTTTAGCAATAATTCGTGCGGTAGTCGTTTTCCCTGTTCCGCGAATGCCTGTCATAATGAAGGCTTGCGCGATGCGATCGGCGGCAAACGCGTTTTTTAGTGTCCGCACCATGGCCTCTTGCCCGATCAAATCGGCGAAACTTGCGGGGCGATATTTGCGCGCAAGCACCTGATAGGCTTGATCGGTGGTTTGGGTCATAGGGTTTTCCAACGGCTCTTGACGGTTTTTGCTTGGCAGAACGGCGTCCTGCCTGCAGGGTTAAGAGCAAACTAGGCGCAGATGAGCGGCGCGGCAACCGCTTCCTGCGCGCAAAGCAAGCGGGGACGCGATGAGCGATAGATCACGGCTTTTGATATTCCTGTTTTTGATCTTGGCCAGCGTCTTTGTCGCGCTGGTTCATCTATGGGCCGCTCTTGTTGAGGGCGGGTTTCGGGCCATCCCGTTATCGGTGGTGTCGATCTTCGTGTTGATCCATTTGCCCGCAACCGCCGCGGGCATTTGGTTATGGCGCCAAGGGGCCTTGGGGCGGATGCGCTATTTGGTGCATGGGCTGACCCTCTATTTTTGCGTGGCCCTGTTCTTCGCGATGGCGGGGAATTTTATTTGGGCTTCACTTGTGAATGGCCTCTATAGTGGGGGCAGTTAAGGTTATCACGCTTCGGGCGGTGTGATCCCCGACCAGTCCCATATGGTGCGCCGCTCATCGGGCATTTCAGGTGGGGCGGGTTTTGCCTCGAACCCATCTAAAAACGCCAAAGGGTCATCAAAAGGCAGGTCAGATAATGTTTTGGGGGTGCTCTCCCACCACGCGCTGCGTAGAAGTCGCGTTGCAATCTCAGGTGCAAAACGGGGACGGATGACGCGGGCGGGGTTGCCGCCAACAATCATGTAATCTGCCACATCGCGTGTCACCACAGAACCCGCAGCAATCACCGCGCCATTGCCGATGGATATACCATCACGCAGCAGCACATCTTGGCCAATCCAAACGTCATGACCGATACGCACAGGCCGTGCCGCGCCATCATACCGGGCAGAGTCAGGCAAGGGGGGCAGGTCAAACCTCCGCCGCCTGCGGGGCTGATATTGCACAGGCGAGGTTGTCACCCAATGATGCGGATGGCTGGCCCCCATGACGCGGACATTTTCGCTGATCGAGCAATATCGCCCAATCCAATCCGCATTAAAAACGGAATGGCTGTAGGAATAGGCACCAAGCGGCATCAGACCTTTTGGATTATGCTGGCTGTGGCGTTCAAACTTGGCGCTTGCATTGTTCAAAACATGGCCCGCGCGCAGTTTTGGATAAAAACGCATGGGCAGCGCCTCGACCAATGCCAGATCGGTGCAGCGAAAGCGATTCATTGCAGCCTATTCCCCGAAATTCTGTAACCCAAGCCACAGCTTGGTTGGTTTTGGGCATCGCCGCAAGGGTTCAGGTGACACTTATTTGCAGGGGAAAGGTGAGAGGCTGGACAACGACCCAAGCGGGACTCGTTACGGCTGCTTCCTTCCGGATCTGACCGGGTTGGCGAGGAGCCTGTCCGCGCCAACCTCTCAACCCCTCAATTAGTCAATCTTGGCTCTTGGTGCAAGGGCTGCAGAAAAAATGCAGGCTAAAGCGTGATTTCAAATTGTGCGAACCCTTGGGCCGAGACGCCACAATAGGCCAGACCATTCAAATCGCGCTCTTTCCCGACCTCCCGCGCAGTAGGGGATGTGGTGAATAGAGCCTTCGCGCCGTTTAGGGGCGTAAAGCGCCAAACCTGCTTGGGCTTAACCGCAAGGGGGCTTTGCGTGCTAAGATAGGCGCAGAGGATCTCTTCAATGGGCATCGGGGCCATACCCCCTAATTTTGTTATGCCGCGGGCGGGCGCGGTGAAATGACCGCCCCCGCCCGCCCGATAGGAGTTGGTGGCGACATGAAACCGCATCTCTGAACTCAGCGGCGCATCTTGATAGGATATGTTCTCAATCCGTCTTGCACTTGGGTTTTTTAGGACACCTTCGGGGTCAAAACGGGCAGGTTGGGCGAGGTTGATCTCATAGCTCAGGCCATAGAGCGTGTCGAAATTATAGCTCATTGCGCGCGGGTCAATAAGTTCGGGCCTGCCATGCCCTGTGATCTGCACAAAGGCCGATGCACTGCGTTCAACCCATTCGACAATATTGGCACCCGTCACCTCGACCACCTCAAGGCTGTTGGGATAAAGGCAAATTTCCGCCGCGTGTTTGCGCGTTAAATCACCTGCGGCGATGTCGATGTAATGATCAGGGCCTGCCCGTCCGCCCGCCTTATAAGGTGCAACCGCCGATAGCAGGGGCAGGTCTTCCGCGCCGATCTCGGTCAAAGCATGGCCTGCGGCCTTGCGCTGAGCATCGGCCAAAAGCGTGCCAATCGCGCAAGGTGTGATCATCGAAAAATAACTGGTCAGCCGCGTCTCAGTTTGCCCAAGAGGGCGCCGAATATGGGCTATGACGCGGTCATGAATTGGGGTTTGCGGTGGTTTTGCGACCGCTTTTGGGCGCAGCATGTGATGTGCTGCATGGCCCTCTATCGCCCGCCACGCATCGCCATCTTGCGCGAGGGTGAGATGGATCAGTCCAATGCCACGGCCCCAGAATTTAGGTTGAACGGCAGGTTTGCCGTGAATGCGCCCACGGTAATGGTCTAAGGCGGACAGGGGTTCAGTTGCGGCTGATTTTGGATCGGGGAAGAGACGATGCGTATGGCCAAAGATCAGCGCGTCAATTTTAGGAATGCGCGCCACCGCGGCGGCGGCATTTTCGCCTGAGGGATCATGGCCGTTGCGGTCAATTCCACTATGGCAAAGGGCCACAACAATATCGGCCCAGTCAGATTTAAGGGCGCGCGCGGTGATGGTAGCTTGCTCGGCGATGGGGGTGACTGTGACGCGGCCTTTCAAAAGGGCGCGATCCCATTGCAGAATTTGTGGCGGCACCAAGGCCAAAAGCCCGATTTTAATTTCGTGGCTGCGACCCATTTCATCTCGGAAATTGCGGGTGAGCATGTGGGACTTGGCAAGGCCCGCTGGTGCAGCAATACCTTCGACATTTGACAGGACCACGGGAAAATTCGCGCCCTTGGCGATGGCTTGGGTGAAGTCTAGCCCATAATTGAAGTCGTGATTACCAAGCCCCATTGCGTCATATTGCAGCGCATTCATTGCTGCAACGATTGGGTGCGGCCCTGCCTCACGGGCGGCCAAATCCCCCAACGGGGTTCCTTGAAATGTGTCCCCATTATCAAGCAGCAGAGAATTGGGAAAAGCGCCACGCAATTGTGCAATCAGCGGGGCCAAGGCATCAAGCCCGCGGGTGGGGTCGGGGGTGTCGTGGAAATAATCATATTCTGTCAGATGAGCGTGTAAATCGGTGGTCGCAAAAAGCGTGACCTTCAGACGCGCGGACCGCGCCGTCCTTGTGATGATCTGTCCCGCAGCCAAATCTCATCCCCTTATGATAGGGGCATCATACAACCATAAGGGTAGTGCTGCGCAATCCCATTCTTGTTGCACCGCGTTCACGTCTCTGTAAGGTTCGGGCGCGAAGCAAGGATCACATCACATGCCCCTTTTACAAACTGCCTCTGCGGTCACCTTTGGTGGATCGAATTTAGATCGTGCTGCGCATTTGCGGGATGATCCTGTGCAATTGGGGCAAATTGCAAAGGCGCATATCTTGGTTCTGTGGCGCGGCAAGGTGCTATGTCGGCGCGATGCAGAAACGGGTCTGGCGTCCTTGTGCTTTTTGCCAAAGGATGCGCCGCTTTTACGAGATATCGCAGAGGAGGCGCGGTTGTTTTTGGGGCTGTCCGAGGATGGGGTGGCCTATTTTGCGCAAGAGCTGAGCAATTGGGACCCTGAATTGCCAGAAGGGGTCAGCTTGAACTCCTTTGTTGATCTGTCCGAGCAGGCCCATCCAGATGCGCCCGAGGGCGCTGTGTTTTTGGAATTGCGCAGCATTATGATCACCCTGTCTCCACGCGCAGCAGAATTGGCGGCAACAGCCCGTGCTTTGTTGAATTGGCACAGCTCGCATCTCTATTGTGCCAAATGTGGCAGCCCTTCGCAGATGGTGCAGGCCGGGTGGCAGCGCAAATGCCCCGCCTGTGGCGCCTCGCATTTCCCGCGCACGGATCCCGTGGTGATCATGCTTGTGACCTATGGCGATCAAATTTTGTTGGGGCGTTCGCATGGTTGGCCCGAAGGGATGTATTCCGCACTCGCAGGGTTTGTCGAACCTGGTGAGACAATCGAGGCCGCCGTGCGCCGCGAAGTGTTAGAAGAAGCGGGGATCACCACATCCGAAGTGCGCTATGTTGCCAATCAACCTTGGCCTTACCCCAACTCTTTGATGTTTGGCTGCCTAGCCACCGCCACAAGCACAAAGATCAAAGTTGATCCAAATGAATTGGACGATGCGCGATGGTTAAGCCGCCAAGAGGCGATGGATGTCTTTTGTGGGTCACACCCAGAAATATCTTCGCCGCGCAAAGGTGCAATTGCGCGGTTTTTGCTGGAAAACTGGCTTGCAGATCGGTTCATATAAGCTGCAAACGGTGCGCGACTGGGGTGGTCTTTGGCCAGACGCCTTGTCTTCACAGCGCGAAAAAGATCGGCGTATAGCATTGGGGTGATCAGCTATGAAATTCAAAGCGACCGAAGATATTGATGCCCCGCTTGAACTGGTGTTCGAGCGGTTTTGCGATTTTACGCAGATCGAAGCCGATTTGACGGGACGCGGCGCCAAGCTGGTGCGGGAAGGCGGGTGGTTGCAGCCCCGTAAAGGCACAGGGTGGTCAGGTGAGATCAAATTGCGCGGCCGTGCGCGCCCTGTTTCTTCGCAAATCACGAATTTCATCCACGAAGAGGTGATGGTGATTGAAAGCCAAATCGGGGGAATGCAGACGATCTATGAGCTGCGCTTTCAAGGCATCAATCCGCAAATGTCGCGTGTCAGCGCGACCTTGGAGTTGAAGCCAACCACGTTAAGTGCGCGGCTTGTGATCCAATCTTTGAAACTTGCGCGGGGCCGCGTTTTGCAACGGATGACGGGCTATTTGGTGCGCCGTGGCAATGAGGTCGAGGCGGAATATCGCGCCTCCTTGGGCTAGGTTTAGCCTTGCGGCGTCATGGCCTTGCGTTGGCGTGCGCGCTCTATGCCCAATTGCCGTTCTCTTAGTATGATGGCGATCCCTGCCGTGATGATGATGGCCGCACCCACCAACATGGTCGTGCTTGGGATTTCGTCAAATATGATATAGCCCACCCCAAGCGCCAAGAGCATCGAGCTATATTCAAACGGCGCGATCAAGGAAGCATCGGCTTCGCGATAGCTTGAGGTGAGCAGGATCTGACCCACGCCGCCTAAAACGCCCGCCAAGATCAAGAGCATCGCTTCGCGGGGCGCAGGGATGACCCACCCCCATGGTAGGGTCAAAAGGGACATTAAGGTCGCCGTGATTGAGAACCAAAAAACGATGGCCGATGTGGTTTCGGTTGCAACCATTTTGCGCACAAACACCTGTGCAAGAGCCGCGCATACCGCGCTCATCAAAACAATCATTGCGCCAAGCGCCTCGGCATGGGTGGTGTCAGCGCCGCCAAGGCTGAGGCGCGGAGAGAGAACAATCACCACGCCCAGCATCCCCAAAGCCACCATGCTGAGGCGAAAAAGCCGCACATCTTCGCCCAAGAACATGGCGGCAAAAACAACAACCAAAATCGGCGCGGCATATCCAATCGCGGTTACTTCGGGCAATGGCAGAAGTCCAAGCCCCGCGAACCCAAGCCCCATCGCACTGGTGCCCACAACCCCACGCCAAACATGGCCCAAGGGCGAGACTGTGCGCAGGCCGGTTGACAATTCATGTCGCATCCACAGCCATGCGATGATCACAGGCAGCGCAAAAAATGATCGAAAGAAGACGGCCTGACCCGGCGGCACATGGTCAGAGGTGGCTTTGATCAACGATGCCATCCCCACGAAAACGCATACAGACGCGATTTTCAGGGCAATGCCGCGAAGGGGGTTCATGAGAGGGGCGCTCGCGCAAATCTTGTGTCGGCGCAAACCTTGCGCGAGGCGCGATGGCAATGCAAGGGCGGATTAAGCCCCGTAATCGCGGCTAGGATCAGCGGGATAGCTGCCTAAGATTCGCAACTCGCTGGTGAAATATTCCAACTCTTCCAAGGCCAATTGCACAGCGCGATCATCGGGGTGCCCTTCGATATCGGCATAAAATTGTGTCGCCGAAAAGGATCCGCCAACCATATAGCTTTCAAGCTTGGTCATGTTCACACCATTGGTCGCAAAGCCGCCCATGGCCTTGTAAAGCGCCGCAGGGATGTTGCGCACGCGAAAGACGAAGGTGGTCATCATATGTTCCGCGCGTGGGCGCAGATCGGCCTTTGGCTCCATGATCAAGAAACGCGTGCGGTTGCTGTCTTGATCCTCGATATGGCGGGCCAAAATATCGAGATCATAGATTTCAGCAGCAAGTTCCGAGGCAAGCGCGGCCTTGGCCTTGTCGCCCCATGCAGCAACATCGCGCGCGGCGCGGGCATTGTCGGTGGTTACACAGCCTTTAATGTTGTTTTCTTTCAAGAATTTCGAGCATTGCGGCAAAAGAACCAGATGCGACCACGCCTCTTTTACGTCAGAAATCTGGCTGCCTTTGACACCCAAAAGATTGATGTGAACGCGCACAAAGGCCTCGCCCACGATATAAAGGCCACTTTCAGGCAATAGACGATGAATATCGGCCACACGGCCATAAGTCGTGTTTTCTACGGGCACCATCGCGGCTTGAGCATCGCCTTGGCGTACCGCATCCATCGTTTCCTCAAAGCTTGCACAGGGCAGCACATCCCAATCGGGGCGTGCTTCGCGGCAGGCTTGGTGAGAATAGGCACCAAGCTCTCCTTGAAAGGCGATGCGGCGTGGGTTTGCGGTGGCAGTCATAATAAATCTTTCAGATGGGCGTTCTGTCGCGCTTCCTATACCTTGCCATCTTATGTTGGAAGAAGATAGATAGCCCTCAACTCGGGCTAGAGAACGGGAACGACATGTTTGATACAATGACCATCACGAAAGCAGGCGCATCGCTTTGCGCAGCCCTGCTTGCACTTCTCCTCGCTGGTTGGGCCAGTGACGGGCTATATTCCGTTGGCACCGCAAGCCATGGTGAAGAACACGTTAGCGGCTATCCGATTGAAGTAGCGGATGCTGGTAGCGCCGAACCTGCCGAAGAGGTGGTTGAGGTTGCCTTTGCCGATGTATACTCCGCCGCAGATGCGGGCGCGGGTGAAGGCCTGTGGCGCCAGTGTCAGGCCTGCCATTCGCTGGAGCAAGGCGCCAACGGTGTAGGCCCCTACCTTTACGGCGTTGTTGGCCGCGCAAAGCATTCGGTTGACGGATTCAACTATTCGGATGGCATCCGCGCCTTGGAAGGCGATTGGACACCAGAGAACCTCAATGGGTTCTTGGAAGCACCCCGCGAATATGCACCTGGCACCGCCATGGCCTATAACGGGATGCGCAAGGTTGAAGACCGCGCAAACCTGATTGCCTATCTCGCGACCATCGGCAACTAAGCTCGTCTCAAGAGATTGTATTTTTCAGAAGGCCGCCCTGACATGGGGCGGCTTTTTTCATTCACAGATTCGCGCGCAAACTTCATGGGGTCTGGTTCTTTGCTGTGTGATCGCTAAGTTATTGGGAAATGACAAATCGCCCTGCATGGGCGCACGCAGAGATAAGGGTCGGGAGGTTGCGATGCACGAGAGACGGATGGTGCCAAAATCCTTGGCAACGGGCCTGATGGGGGCCGTGATGTTTGGCATGGGTGTCACGCAGGCATTTGCGCAAGACTTGATCGAAACCCACGCCATATCCACCTTCGGAACACCAAAATACGCGGCGGATTTTGAGCATCTCGACTATGTGAACCCAGATGCACCGCAGGGTGGGGAGATGTCTTTTTCGTGGCCCTCAGGCACGTTCGACTCGCTGCACCCTTATACGCGCGTGGGTAATTCGGCGGTTTTGTCCTCGATTTTCTTTGAATCCATGCTGACAGGCACGGCGGATGAAATCGGCGCCTCTTATTGTCTTTTATGCGCAACCATG
>Ga0255756_1000328_pt1 | contig 58023 bp, 41 predicted proteins | sample 011ome_20_FD_179956 | JGI IMG/M metagenome (GOLD analysis project Ga0255756, IMG submission 179956) | Coastal salt marsh microbial communities from the Groves Creek Marsh, Skidaway Island, Georgia - 011509CT metaG (version 2) | ecosystem: Environmental > Aquatic > Marine > Intertidal zone > Salt... | reverse complement strand
GATTTCTTCGGATCCGACACATTCAGCTTTGGTGTTTCTGATGGCATTGAATCCGGTGAAGCCGGAAAGTGTGAGATCACCGTCAATGCGGTGAACGATGCGCCGAACGCTGACGGACTCTCAATCAGTGTGACCGAGACATCAGGGGTCTCTGCGACGCTCGTGGGTTCGGATATCGATAGCGTCGATCTCTTATTCGAAATAGTAGATCAGCCGCTGCTTGGTTCTGTGTCGTTGACTAACGGCTCTACGGGCGCATTTGTTTATTCACCGAATTCCACTGAGAACGGCTCGGACAGCTTCACTTATCGCGTTAGTGATGGAGATAAACAGTCCGAGGTAGGAACTGTCCAAGTCGCGCTCAGGCTACCGCAGGCGGAGATGAATCGAACTGTGAATGATGGCGTCTGTCTTGCCGACGTCACTATCGATGTAGCCCCAGTGTCAACAGTCAAAGCCTATGCGGTAGTTGAAACCCTGCCACCAGGCGTTGTGCCAGAAACGATCTCTGGCAATGGTATTTGGGAGGCAGACACCAACAGTATTCGATGGGGCACGTTTAAAGATGCCCAAGTGAGGAGGCTGACTTACAGCTTTACGGCAGATGATGGCGCGCAGAGCATTGCTGGTTTGGGGAGTTTCGATGGCTGGGATCAAATGATTCCGGGTGAAGCAGATGTCGAGATCAACTGCGATGGTGCGAGAGTAGAAGCGCCTGTCATATCTCCTGAGAGCGGGACACGGGTCCCGGTTGATATGACCATTACATCACCTACTGATGGCGCAGCGATCTATTACTCAACAGATGGATCAGAGCCCAACGAACAATCGATTCGCTATCAAGGCCCCGTTCAAATTGATAGTCCAACCGAGATTAGAGCCAGAGCTTTTAAAGATGGTCTCTACCGCAGTCAGGAGTCGAGAGCGAAATTCCGAGCACAGTACGCTCAGAAAGCTCTCTTTGTGGTGGGTGGACCCATCGGCAATGGCAATAACCTCTGGCCATCAACTCTGCGTGCTGCCGAGCATGGCTATCGCGCGCTCTTGTATCAAGGGTTTGAGAAAGACGAGATTCAGTTGCTGGCTCCATCTTTAGAGCTCGATTTTGATGGCAATGATGATTTTGATGATGTCGATGGTATCGCCTCTTCAACTGAAATAGAGCAAAGTCTTGTTGGCTGGGCAAAAGACGCCTCTGAACTAGTGGTATATATCGTTGGACATGGTGGCGAGAACAAGTTTCAGATCACTAAGGACGGCGAGCTTTTGAATGCAATCGACCTCGCAGTTTGGCTAGACCGATTTCAAAATGAGACAGGTCGTCGCGTAACACTAATCTACGATGCTTGTCGTTCCGGAAGCTTTTTGGGCACGGAACTTGTTACGCCTACCTATGATCGTGTGATTATTACATCGTCTGCAGGAGACCAACCTGCTTGGTTTATCGATCAAGGTAGAATATCGTTTTCTTATCAGTTTTGGTCAGGGGTTTTTGGCAAGGCCAATATTTTCGAAGCTTATCGTCAATCAAGCGGAGTGATGCGGGGTTACCAACAGGCCCTGATCGATGCAAACGGGGATGGTATTCCAAATGAGAAGGCTGATTATTTAGCCGCAGCTGATTTGAGGCTCGGGCGAGGAGCCGTATCAGCTGCTTTCGAGCCGCAAATCATCGGCGTGAGCCTACCGCAAAGTATCGGAAATGGTAGCGTTGCGACGGTTTCGGTGGATGAAGTGTCTTCGATTAACGAATTGGCGCGGGTCTGGGCAGTCGTCCTGCCCCCTGGGTATGACAATGCGGATCCTGATGCGCCTGTGCTTGAAGCGACAGAAGTCGATCTGTCTCCGACCGGAGGTACAGCCTATTCGGTGACGTTTGATGCTTTCTCCAGTGAGGGTGTTTATCAAGTCATCGTGTACGCGAAAGATGATCAAGGTTTGATCAGCGCACCAGCGTTCACTGCGGTGTCAAAAGGCTCTGCCGAGCTGTCTGGAGACACCGATGGAGATGGCGTAGCCGATGGCGCTGATCTTTGTCCGGCTGTCTTTGACGATCAAAGTGACTTTGATGGTGACGGCAGAGGGGATGCCTGTGACTCAGATGATGATAACGATGGCGCCGAAGATGCTAGCGACGCCTTCCCTCAAGATGCAGGCGAGCAATTGGATACCGACGGTGATGGCATCGGTAATAACCAGGATGACGATGATGACGGAGACGGTGTCCTCGATGCTGAGGATCCTGAGCCCCTGAATGGAAACGTGACGCAAGCGGCGAGAGATCAGGACGAGGATGGCATTGCCGATGGGTTTGATAATTGTGTTGCGGTCGCGAACGCGGATCAGCTTGATAATGAAGGTGACGGTGTTGGTGATGTCTGTGATAACGATGACGACAACGATGGGATTACCGACGCGGATGACCCGAATCCATTCACGCCAGATGGCACCTTGGTCAAAGACACCGACGAAGATGGCGTGCCTGATGATCGGGATGCGTTTCCTGAGGATCCCCTCGAGAGCCTAGACACCGATTCAGATGGTGTGGGTAACAATCAAGATGACGATGATGATGGGGATGGCATCCCGGATTCGAAAGACGGGTTTGCCTTGATCAGCCTGGATGGAAGGACAGACACCGATGACGATGGTTTCCCGGATGATTGCGACGCAGGTTGTCTAGAAACCGGAATGATCTCCGATGCTGATGACGACAATGATGGAGTTGCGGACTCTGTGGATGATTTCCCATTGGATGCCTCTGAATCCCGAGACTCCGATGGAGATCAACTGGGAGACAACGCGGATAACTGTCCGTTCGATGCGAATTCGGATCAAGCTAATAACGATCTCGATGAGCAGGGAGATGCTTGCGACCTAGATGACGACAACGACGGCTTCAGCGATGAAGAGGAGGCGATTGATGGAACGGATCCCTTCAGCAGATACTCTTGCCGAGATGGATGCTTCAGTTTTGACATCGACGAAAACAAAGAGGCTAAAGCCTTATCCGATGGTCTCTTGGTGATCCGTCATCTCTTCGGATTCTCCGGGAGTTCGTTAGTCAGTGGCGCCACTGCTGCGGAGGGCTCTAGGACATCTGCTGAGGCAATCTCGGGCTATCTAAGCGAGGCTGATTCTCAACTTGATATCGATGGTGATGGAGAATCAAAAGCACTCACCGACGGTCTGCTGCTGATCAGATACCTATTCGGTTTTACTGGAGACTCGCTTATAGCTGGCGCTGTGGGCGAAAGGGCCGAGCGGAGTACGTCAGAGGAAATCGAAGCGTACATCTCCGAAAGGTTGCCTCAGGGATGAGATAGAGAACTTAGATGGGACAGAGTTTTTCTCGCGCATGACAAATGATCGCTGACTTAGATATCGCTGACTTATATATTAGATACATACTTTGCTAGGCAAGATGGGAGGTAAAACAGATGAATAGAGAACCCAGTCGAACCATGGGGATACTGCTTCTCTTTACGAGTCTCACATTGTTTGGTGCGAAGGCATTAGCGGTGACATTCAACGTGTCGAATGCTGATGAGTTTCAAGCTGCGCTGACGACAGCCGGTAGTAATGGTGGTGATGATGAGATTGTTCTGACGCCGGGCACTTATGGCGGGAATTTCAAATATACAGCGGGAGAGAGTGCTGCCCTCAACATACGAGCGGGCGGTGCCGGTGAAGAAAGAGCGGTACTGGACGGAGAACTCAGAGCCTACGTCCTCAAAATAGTTCCAGGTTGTTATCGGGTAGATTTGGCTATTGAGCGCTTGGATATCATTAACGGCAGGAGTGAGGAGGCAGGAGGGGGATTGGCCTTTGTCTCTGAGGACGGCGCGTTCACCGCGATTTCGGAATGTGATTCACAATCAACTCAGACTCAGGGTGAACAGGGGAGCAAGAGCTCTCTGACTTTGAAGAAGGTCGTCTTTGAAAATAACTACGCCAAGGATGGCGCGGGTATTAAAGCCAATGGGCTGTCACGCGCCGATATTTCGGAAACGACGTTTTTGGGAAATGGCTACTATGTCAATCCGAGTATTACTGAAAATAATCCAGGAGGCAGCGGTTCAGCTCACTTTAGTTTGCAGGCTGAACAATTGATCTTCCGCTCCAATTCTGTAGGTCCAGTCGGGATGCCGTATGGCGGAGACATCCCAACTCTTGGCTCAAATCTATTTGGTTCAGCAGCCTCGATATCTACTTCAACTGGAGCGGCAGCGTTGGATGGTGGGGAGTGCTTGGTTCATTCCATTATTGAGGAAAACGTCTTTGATGGCATTGCTGCTTTGTTGGTATCCCGCATGGGAACCTTGGGGGAGACCTTTACCGATGAGGTGATACCTTTCCGAAACCCATTATCTCTCGGCGGCATTGCTTGCACCGATATTCTGAATAACAAGTTTAGCAATTTGAAAGGGGCCAGTTTGAACCTCGAAGGTTCAAAAATAAAAGGTAACGTGTTTGAGAATTTGCGACTAACTCAGGGCATTTCGATCTTCGGATCTAATCTGGACATGGATAGCAACTCTTTCAGAAGGGTTGGCTTACTTGAGGGCAGCGAGTCTTGGGGTATGACACTCGGCTATAAAACCGAAGGATCAGTGATTTCCGTGAGCGTCGGGAACCCACTTACCGGTAGCTCCTCCGCTGCACGGATTTCACGTAATTTGTTTTCGAATATGAAGGGTAACCTCGAGGTTAATGGTTCTGGTTCGCTCTTCGGAAATGTCTTTTTCAATGTCAGAGATCGGTGCACCGTGACAATGAGCGGGAATAATCTTGAAATCAGAAATAACTCTGTCGGGCGATCGAGTGAATCTGGATTCTGTATCTCGGTCAGTGAACTTCCCAACGCCGAAGTGGAAGTAGTCAACAATATTGTTTGGCCTTTACCCAATACGACCGGTGGAACCGATATAGAGAGAATCGGTTACGGTTTAAAGTCGACACTCAAGAACAATATCTATCAGACGGCCTCGGAGTTATGGGATGTCTCCGAGGGGAATATCCAGGCTGATCCAGGCTTTTTTGATACTGAGGAGGGAGACCTGCACGTGGTTGAGGGCTCCATTGCTATCAATGCTGGTATTGAAGACGGTTTTTTTAGTTCAAGTGATTTGGATATCGATGGGAATGCGAGAGTCTTAGACGGTGCACTTGATATTGGTGCATTCGAGCGTTCGGCTGCCGCGCTCCATCCCGCAGACACTAACGGAGATAGCTCGATATCCAGTGCTGAGTTTGAGGCTTACAACTCCGCTTGGAGAAATAACGAGACCTGGTCGGTGGCTCCTGAAACGATTCCGGTTGATTTCGTGACTCGAGCAGGCTACTTGCTACAGAAGGGTGGGTCTTACAAAAATATAGGTGTTGGGAAGCCAGCTACTTGGGTTCCCGTGAACGAATAGTTGATCGATCCCAGGTAAATAAGTTCTCTTTGCCGCGAAAAAAGATGAAGCCTTCGCCGAGTCTCTTGCGGACTGTACTCATTCAAAACCAAAACCAAAATCAATTGATTAAACTAGAGGGCCCTGCGACCGTATTTCGATCAAAATTGTGTCGCCATGATTGGCATCAAAAGGAATTGAATTGGGATTTTAGGGTCAGGGGTGTCGGAAAGGGTATCAAAAAAAATTTGATAATAAGATCTTTTAAAAAACAGATAGTTAAATAAGTAAATCAATTCCTTTCGTCCCGACCAATTTAAAGCCCTATATTATCCAAAACTCCTGTTTTGAGCCCTTTAATCTGCCTTTAGCGGTTTTAATCGGCATTCCAATTCATGCACATTCGACGAAATCGACGGTACTTATAGTTCGTATGCCTTTCCGCCTTTAAGATTTCTAAGCGTAATCTTATCGGTAAGTTGACGGCGGTTGCAGTCAGACCCTCAAAGGCCGTGGCAGGAAGCTTTAGGGGTGCACCTAGTCGGTTGTAGCAACATAGCCGGATTTCCCGTGAAAGCAGTTGTTGCCTGCTGAGTACAAAAAGGTCAGTTTTGCTCGAGCATCTCGGCAGATGGCGCTTCATATTAATGCAAATGTTAAGCAATTTTCCGGAGACCGATTCAGCCTGTTAAGATTCTTGCATCTATCGTTTGAATAGGAGCGGGACATGGATTTAGGGTTAAAGGGGGCGAAAGCGGTTGTGTCGGGTGGCAGTCAAGGGATTGGCCTTGCGGTTGCACAAGCATTAGTCGTAGAAGGGGCTGAAGTGCAGATTGCTGCGCGTAGTAAACAGGCGCTCGATGCTGCGGTGGAGGCGCTCAGTGAATACGGCTCAGCCAGTGGTTACGTTTGTGATGTTTCTGATTACGATGCGACTGTGGCTTGGATGAAAAGCGCTGCCGACAGCATGGGGGGCTTAGATGTGGTCGTGCACAACGCGACGGCAAGTGGCCAAGCTGACGGTGGTCCGGATTCATGGCGTCGGAATTTTGAAGTTGATGTCATGGGCATGGTTGGGATGAGTGAAGGTGCATTGCCGTTTCTTGAGCTGTCTGATCGTGCGGCAATGGTGCAGATCGCTTCTATCACGGGTATAGAACATCATGATGTCCCTATCAGTCCGAGCTATGGGGCGATGAAGGCGGCTTCTATTCGGCATATGGCCCAACGGGCTTTGCAATGGGGCGAAAAGGGGATCCGAGCGAATACAGTCGCCCCCGGACCGATCTATATAGAAGGTGGAGCCTGGAATAATATCAAAGACAATATGACGGCTTTGTACGAACGCGATCGTGACTGGCACCCGACGAAGCGAATGGGTACTGCAGAGGAGGTCGCGCGGGTGGTTACATTTTTAGCCAGCCCGGCAGCCAGTTGGGTTAATGGAACCACGGTGCGGGTTGACGGTGCTTTTTGTCGGGGGGTCGATTTTTAAATCGGAGATCGTGTTCTACTGCCGGTACACTGCTTGGCAGTTTCCAAGATAATATTCATCGCCCTCAAGTTAAGCTTGCGGATTGAAAGCTTGGCCCTTGTTTTGACAGGCCAAAACGGCCGTAGGATCGATGGGAGGCGCAATGGTTTGATGAATCCTGCGCTGTGCACTGTCTGCAGCGTGCATTGCGCCATAGATCCTGGCAAGAACAAGTCTCTGATCGTTTACCAGAGCGGACAAGTTCTTCAACAGCCTCAGATATCGCCGCCACATTCACTCAAAAAGGTTGGTAGGCCACATAATCACTGCTTAGGTTTTTGTGGGGTCAGCAGCGCCTGATACAGTTTGAGGTTCTGCTGAGCGCCGGTGAGCCCCGTATGGAGGTATGGATCGCTGGTCTCTGGGACGATGCCCAGCTGCTGAGCTAAGCGTGCGCCTGTTAAATCCCGAAAATTTTTACCCCAGGCCATTGAGGGCAAGTCCAGTACAAAGTAATGAAACATCTCCCGCCAGCTTCGCTCCTGAGAACGAAAAAGTTGATCAATGAACGCGATATCGAACCAAGCATTGTAGCCAACCATTAAAAGCCCTCGTCCGTTGGTGGCTTGCTGGGTAAATTCAAGCAGCTCAGCTACCGCCTCTTGTTCGCTGATGAAGCCTCGATCCTGCCAAAGTGCTTCCGAAAAACCATTGACGCTAGCAGCACCGGCTTCGATTCTTTCTGGATGCGCTGGCATGATGCGAAGAAATCGCTCATCGATGGGGTTGCCAGCAAGGTCCGCGATGATGATGCCGATATCAATCATCTCGTGATGGCCCGGTATAAGGCCTGTGGTTTCGACATCGACAAAAGCCAATAACCAATCTTTGCCTGTGATCTCGGGCGGGAGCTTGTCCGAAGGCTGACTGAATGCAGGCATTGTTGTAATGGTGAGTGCCAACAACAGACCAAGGATTAAAGCGGCCTCAGTGAGGATGACAAATTGATGACGCTCCGAGTTGCAAAATCTAAGAACTTTGACAACTTGATCGGTTTTCAGCGTGACGCCTTGATTAGGGTCCATGTTAACCACTCCGGCAGATGCAATGTGGCTTTCAGCATACCGAAAATTCTGGACAGATGGTGATGCGATAACGAAAGCGCCATCGCGCAAGACCAGTAGACATCGTATTACCTTGAAAAAGGCTTGAATTGATTTGCGTCAAACAGCTGTTCATCAAGCAGCTATTCGATGATTTTCCGCGGACGAGCGGGTTGCTATCGGTAGGTTTCTGGTAACCAGCTGACACATCGCGCTCAGGGCTGCCTTGTTCGGCTTGCAGCTAACTGTTATCCAGTCTGTTGGCCGCTGTGATACCCTTTCGATCCCAATTCGAAAAGCGACGATGCCCACGAGGTTTGTATGACAGTGACACCCGAAGCCTTAGCCGATCTAGAAAGCCGTCTAAGCCGATTCATGGATAACCACATCTACCCCAACGAGCAAAACTACCATGACCAACTAAATGGGCTAGCGGATCGATTTTCAACGGTTCCATTAATGGAAGAGCTTAAGGCATTGGCCAAGTCGGAGGGTCTTTGGAACCTTTGGATGCCGGCAGATCATGGCGGGCTGACCAATGAGCAATATGCGCCGCTGGCAGAAATCATGGGGCGCGTGCTGTGGTCTCCTGAAGTGTTTAATTGTAATGCCCCCGACACGGGCAACATGGAAGTATTTCTAAAATATGGTACAGAGGCGCAGAAGGCGCAATGGCTAACGCCCTTATTAGAGGGTGAGATTCGTTCGTCGTACGCCATGACCGAACCTGACATTGCCTCAAGTGATGCGACGAACGTTAGGACTCGTATCGAGCGCGATGGCGAGGATTATGTCATCAATGGTCGCAAGTGGTTCATCACCAATGCGCCTTATGAGCGCACTAAAATTTTGATCGTGATGGGAAAGTCCGACCCAAATAACCCTAATAGGCACTTACAACAAAGCCAAATACTGGTGCCCAAAGATACCCCGGGACTTACCGTGATTCGGCCACTGACCACGCTTGGTTACGATGATGCGCCCCTTGGGCATGCAGAGTTGGTGTTTGAGAATGTGCGGGTGCCCAAGGAAAACATGCTGCTGGGCGAGGGTCGAGGATTTGAAATCTCTCAGGGGCGGTTGGGGCCCGGGCGGATCCACCATTGCATGCGTCTGATCGGTTGTGCTCAGCGCGCGTTGGAACTTGCAGCAAAACGATCGACAGCTCGAGAAACCTTTGGACGAAAACTTGCCGATCACCAGTCCGTGTTAGAGGATTTGGCAAAGTCTTTTAGTGAGATCGAGCAAGCACGGCTTTTGACCTTAAAGACTGCCAGGCGGGTCGACGAGCTTGGTGCCAAAGACGCTCGAGATTATATTGCGGCAGCCAAAATTACTGTGCCGCTGATGGCGCAAACAGTGATAGACCGATGTATGCAAATTCACGGCGCCGGGGGTTTAACGGCAGATTACCCCATGGCAGAAGCTTTCAACTATGCCAGATGGTGTCGTCAAGCCGACGGTCCTGATCAAGTGCATATGATGGCCTTGGGCAAGCAGGTGATTAAGCGGTTCGGGTCTTAAATGTCTATAGGAGACCCTCGGTCGTTAGGGCTTTCAACCGAGCCCTAGTGATGCGTTGAGTGTGATGCGGGATAATCGCCCATGAATGAGCTAAACCTCGAGGCTCGATCGAAGCCAACCTTCTGGGACTCTGCGGGTTTTATGGGTTTTGGGTCAGGTCTGTTGATACACACATTAATACGACTTAGGACGGGAAAAATACCGAAGCAACTATGAGTAAAACTATCGGGACACTGCTGATTCTGTTAGTAGCTACGTTAATTTTTTTGGCTTATCAGGGAGATCTCCCAGCAGATGTCGTGGACGCAAAGTATACGAGCCCAGCCTCACAGTTTTTGAAAACGTCGAATGGTGCGCGTGTGCATTTTCGGGACGAGGGCGCTTCGGATGGCCTACCCATTATTTTGGTTCATGGCAGCATGTCGTCGCTACACACATGGACGCCCTGGGTTGCCGAACTTGGCGCAGATTATCGAGTGATTAGCTTAGATTTACCTGCGCACGGACTCACAGGTGCTGTTCCAGATGATGATTATTCAGCAGAGGCTCAGCAGCGCACAGTGGAGGCTGTGGTCAAACACCTAGCCCTTGAGGAATTTGTCATAGGGGGCAGTTCTATGGGTGGGGGTGTTGCCTGGCGATATGCGTTGCGCCATCCCCAGACGGTGTTAGGGCTGATTCTGGTCAGTGCTTCTGGTCCGAGAGATTGGTTCGATTCAGAGTCAAAATCTACCCCAGATCAAGGAGCGCCGTTGGTTTTTAAATTATTAGGACAAGACTGGTTTCGGGCGGTCGCGGCAAGAATTGATCCCTATCTGTTAGCGGTGCAAGGTGCAAAATCGGCCTATAACAATTCACCTGTGGTAAGCGACGCCTTGATCATGCGGTATTACGAACTGGCTTTGAGGGCAGGTACCCGAGACGCGATTCTTAGCCGCTTTGACAGTTCTAGACAAAGATCTACGCCTGAGCGGCTGACTGACCTCAAGATGCCCGCGCTCATCCTGTGGGGCGAGAAGGATGCTGTAATACCGGCGAGCTACGCAGCGCGATTTACTGAAGTCCTAGCAGACAGTGAAGCGGTCGTTTATCCAGGTGTTGGACATGTACCAATGGAAGAGATTCCCAAAAAATCTGCGCAGGATGTCAGACGGTTTTTGTCCTCAAAGATTAATAGGGCTAAATCTACACTTTGACGGTGTTGCTAACTGAGGATTTTTCCAGCCCATGGCGCATCCAGTTCGGCAAATTACATTCAGTGATCGTGTAACGCCATGAAAAGAGGCATAAAGCGCCTCCAAAAAGTTCCAACGCAAATAATTACCCCCTCATCGTATCGTCCAAGCTAGTTGAGGAACGGCGTGTCAGACTCGAAAGGTGGCAAAAGCGAGTTGCCGAAATGCCCCAGCGACCGTATCTAAGGTGACGTTTAAAAACTCTAAAAACTGGTACCGAAAGTGGAACCACCATGCTGAATCTCAATAGATTAAAACGGCGATTTCGACGCCCCCTAATGAATCTGTGGCTGCTAGGAGGCTTAGCGTTGTCGTCGGCCTCGGCGGCTCAGACCTTCACCTTAGACATTGATGCCGATGGTCGCACGGATCCGCTCACCGATGGTTTGCTCGTTTTACGTCAACTTTTTGGTTTTAGCGGAGATGCCTTAACGGAAGGGGCTGTCGGTGCGGCGGCCCTAAGAGTCAATCCAGATGATATCCAGCAAATACTTGAGGCCAATGTCGCTCAGCTTGATATTGACGGGGACGGTCAGGCGGCTCCGTTGACCGATGGCTTACTCATATTGCGCTATCTCTTTGGTTTTTCAGGCGAGTCGCTGATCCAAGGTGCTGTCGGAGTTGGTGCCACTCGATCAGAGTCCGAACTTGTCATTGCCAGCCTTGAGGGGATCATCGATACCGATGGTGATGGCACGGTCGATCGCGATGAAGATAGACCCCCTGTTTTGACCTTGACGGGCGATGCTTTGGTCACCGTGATCGTCAATGAAGTCTACCTAGACCCTGGGGCCGTCGCCCAGGACAGCGAGGATGGAGATCTAACTCGGTCGATCAAGGTCGTCGGCCTTGATGAGATTGATACAAGCGAGATTGGTACTTATACCATTGTCTACTCAATCACTGACAGTGCCGGGAATGTTAAAGAGGTTGAACGAATCGTTGCAGTTAATCCCGATGTCGAGGTGCTTACGGTGTTAGCAGCGAAGGCAGTAGCAGCCGATCCAAAGGCATTATTGGGTGAAGACTTTAATATTATTGGTGCATTCGATGCGGCGATTAATTATAGCTCTTGCGAGAATGATGGGGGCCAAGGTTGCCCCAGTATTACTTGGGAGACTGTCGTAGATGACGATCGCGGTGAAGTGTTACAAGTGACCCACGGCGCAGCAGGTGATCATGCAGGCCTATATTTAAAAACAGGACAAGGGTTAACCCTAGATTTAAGCCGGTTTACCCGCGGCAAGATTCTGTTTGACGTCAAGGTCATCTCCGGAGACCCGAAGATGACCATGAAAATTGATTGTGTATTTCCTTGTACTTCAAATGACTACGCCTTAGCTGATGCCTCCCCAGGTGTATGGGTGACCTATGAAGTGGATGTCGATGCTCTCGTGACCAAAGGGCTGGAGTTGAGGGCCATTGATACCGGTTTGGTGATCTGGGCAACTCAGCACAAAAATACGGTGTTTCAAATAGATCAGGTGCGTTGGCAGGCCAACCCCGATGGCCCTGGCGATGGTCTGGTAGTCATCAATCCGCCGGGTTTTGATTGGAAGCTACCAGAGGCCGAAGCCGGTTACCAAGCGCCAACGGACTATGATGGTTATCGCCTTTATTGGAAGGATGACTTCTCTGACGTCAGCATTAACACTGATAATTGGAACTTCGAGGTCAATGGAAACGGGGGCGGTAACAACGAGTTGCAATTTTATCGAGCAGAAAACGCTTACGTGCGAGAAGGATTATTGGTTATCGAGGCTAGAGAGGAAGCGTTCGCGGGTAAGCGCTACACGTCCGCGCGGCTGACAACCCAAGACAAAATCGAATTCCAGTATGGGCGAATCGATATTCGAGCGTTGCTTCCTACCGGGCAAGGGCTTTGGCCCGCGCTTTGGATGCTAGGGGCGAATTTCCCGGAAGTTGGATGGCCGCGCAGTGGCGAGATCGACATCATGGAATTGCTGGGGCAGCGCGATAACAATGCCTTTGGCACGGTCCATTGGAGTAACGACGGCAACAAAGCACAATATCCCAATGGGCCCTCAGGTGTCACGCTGCAAGGAGATGAAACCTTCCATAATCAGTTTCATGTGTTCAGTTTAATTTGGCAGGAGACCGAACTTGAATGGTTGATTGATGGCGTGTCCTTTTTGAAATTCAGTATTACCGATGCATCCGGCCTAGATGCCTTTAGGAAAGCCTTTTTCTTGATCTTTAATGTCGCGGTTGGGGGCAATCTCCCTGGTCCGCCAAATAATTCGACGGCCTTTCCGCAGTATATGCACGTCGACTATGTTCGGGTGTATCAGGTGGCTGGACCAGAATAACAAGCTTCGTTTTGAAGCTTCTTGAACCCACGCCTCTAATCGCGGGCATGAGAAGCCTAGCGGCGCTTGTCCAACAGCGTCGTCGAGCGCCGCTAATCCGGAGCAGTGGCAAATTTTGATGTGTGGGCTCCCTGGATGGAGGTGTCCAAGGGTCTGCCTTTGGCCATTGGTATCAAGGGGTTTGCGTCGCCCAGGTAATTGGCCTATTTTGTGGTGACCAAAAGCATTGGAGCGATGATCATGAGTAGTCCAGCCTCGGATATGGATCTTGCCAGTATTGATGTCAGTGACCCACAACTATACTTAAATGACACTTGGCAACCGTATTTTGCAAAACTAAGGGCGGAAGCCCCAGTGCATTTTCAGCCCGAGAGCCCAACTGGGCCGTACTGGTCAGTCAGTTCGCATGGGTTGATCAAAGCTGTTGACACTAATCATCAGGCTTTTTCATCGGCGGACGGCATCGCCATTGCAGAAGCGCCTTCCAAAGATGAGCTCAAAGACACAGATGTCGTCATTGAGAACTTTATTGCAATGGATCCACCCGATCACGACCGTCAGCGAGCCACCGTAGCGCCCTCGGTTGCTCCGAGCAATTTAGCTAATTTCGAACCGCTCATCAGGGAACGGGTCGTGGATATCTTGAGTGGTCTGCCGATCGGAGAGACCTTCAATTGGGTTGATCGGGTATCGGTTGAGTTAACGGCTCGCATGCTAGCGACCTTGTTCGACTTTCCTTATGAGGATCGACGAAAACTGATTTATTGGTCTGATATTACGACGGACACGCCAGAGCTTACCGGAGGAGAAATTCCTGACCCAGAACAGCGCAAGGCTGATCTGATGGAGTGTGCGACAACGTTCATGGGTTTATGGCAAGACCGAGTCTCGGCGCCGCCTAAATTTGATTTGATTTCTATGATGGCTCACGGCAAAGATACCCAAAATATGACCGAAAACCCGATGTTGTTTTTAGGCAATATTTTGCTTCTGATCGTTGGCGGTAACGACACCACGCGCAATAGCATCTCTGGAGGGGTGTTAGCACTGAATCAATTTCCGGATCAATATCAAAAGCTAATGGCGACGCCCACGCTGATTCCTAATATGGTGTCCGAGATGATTCGCTGGCAAACGCCAGTGATCCATATGCGTCGAAGAGCTATGGAGGATATTCAACTCGGCAAAGAATTGATTAAAGCAGGTGACAAGGTAGTGATGTGGTATTTATCTGGGAATCGTGATGAATCGGTGTTTCCCGATGCAGATAAATTAATCATTGACCGCGCCAATGCTCGCGCTCATGTGGCCTTTGGTTTTGGGGTTCATCGATGTATGGGCAATCGCTTGGCTGAAATGCAGCTTCGAGTATTGTGGGAAGAAATTTGTCGGCGATTCGAGCGAGTTGAAGTCGTCGGTCCAGTTGGCAGAAACCCAAACAACTTTATTCGGGGCATTCATGACCTGCCTGTCCGTCTGCATCCCAAACCGGGGTATCGGTAGGCGTTTCTGCGCGCTATGGGAGCGCTCAGTCTATCGGCTATTTTTCGTATTTACTGTTGATGCTGTGGGCACCAGCCGGTCTAGAATAAACGCGTATTCCATCGCCGTTTCCTGGTAGCGCTCATAGCGGCCCGAGGGACCACTGTGGCCAGCGGTCATATCGATCGTGAGGATCAAATCATTGCCGTCGGTTTTAAGTCGTCGTAAGCGAGACACCCACTTAACCGGTTCAAAATATTGTACTTGGGAATCAAACAGACCGGTTGTCACCATCATGTGTGGGTAAGCTTGTGCTTTGACCTGATCGTAGGGGGAGTAAGACAGCATGTAGTCGTACTCATCGGGCTGCCTTGGGTCACCCCATTCTCGGTATTCAGAAGTCGTTAGAGGAATGCTCTCGTCCAGCATGGTGGTGATGACATCCACAAAAGGCACTCGAGCAATGATGCCGCGGAATATTTCCGGTGCCTCGTTTGCGATGACGCCCATCAGCAAGCCCCCGGCAGAACCACCGGCGGCGAAAATATTTTGTGGGTCCGCTAACCCAGCCGCAACAAGATGCTGAGCACCATCAATAAAGTCATTAAAGGTGTTGCGTTTGTGAAACAGGCGGCCTGCCTCATACCAAGCGCGCCCCAACTCCTGCCCACCGCGGACATGAATGATGGCAAAAACAAATCCACGATCGAGCAGCGAGATGATTGAGCTTCTAAAGTAAGGTTTTGTTGAATAGCCGTATGCACCATAGGCGTAAAGATAGGCGGGTCTTGGCACATTAGCGCTGCGATCGGGACGATAAACGAGTGAAATAGGCACTTCGGCGCCATCGCGAGCGGTAAAAGTGATAGACATGGACTCATAATTATTTGCGTCAAACCCGCCACCAACGCGCGCTCGTTTTAAGGTTGTCGTTTGTCCGGTCGTCGGATTGAAGGACAGGGTACTCGTCGGGGTTTTAAGACTGCTCAACCCATAACGAACGCTCATGGCTTGCGGGTCAGGGTTAGCCTCGAGGTTAAGCGTCGCAGGTTGGTCGAGAACAGGCACTGACTGCCGATAAGTGCCGTCCAGTCCATAAACTCTAAGACTAGGCCGACCGAAGCGGATTTCTTTGGTAACGATAAACCCTTCAAAGACCTCAAAGTCTTCGAGATAGACGCCGGGTTCAGGGTTGATGACTGGCTGCCATCGCGTGATATCGCTCGCCTCTTGCAGGTTGGCGCGCATCAATCGATAGTTTGGCGCGTGGTGATTGCTTAAGAAGTAAAGTTGATCGCCAAGATGCCGTACTCGATACTCGTGCTCGTCCTGCCGTTTAAGAAAAGGGATAGGGGCCGCCGTGGGCGTCTCGGTGGGGATGTACCGAATCTCGCTGCTATCGGTGCTGTAGGCGTAGATGAGGATGAAGGCTTTGCTTCGGCTGGTTTCAAGCCAGAGGCTAAACGTCTTGTCCGGTTCTCGATAGACCAAGGTGTCTTGCGCTTGTGGCGTGCCGAGGGTGTGGCGGTAGACGGCGCTTTCGAGCAAGGTTTCTGGATCCTTTTTAATATAAAACACCGAGCGGCCGTCGGCGCTCCAGGCAATGGAGGGCGCAGCACCCTCCAAGGTATCGGCGAAATGTCGGCCGTCTCTAAGGGTTTTAAATTTGATGGTGTAGATTCGCCGGCTGACGGTGTCCTCTGCATAAGCAATCAAGTTATCATTTGGTCCAATTACCCAATTGGCAACAGCGTAGTAATCATGAGGTTCGGCCAGCTGGTTAACATCTAGTACCGTCTCTCGGACCTCGGGGGACTCCGGGGAAAAACGCTTATAGATTGGGTGTTCAAGACCTGGCTCATAAGCTTGGTAATAGAAAAAATTTCCGAGTTGTACCGGCACAGTGTCGTCTTTGGCAGGCAAACGGGCGGTAATTTCCTCAAACAGTTGGGCCTGCAAGGGCTGGCTCGGCGCCATTATCGCTTCTGCAAAGTCATTTTCCGCTGCTAACAGCGACAGTACCTGGGGGTTGCGTCGGGTGTCGTCGCGAATCCAATAATATTCATCAGTCCGAGGACTACCGGTAGGGCCAACGGTATAGGGCTGTTGCTTGGCGGTAGGAGGCGTGGCAATGGGCTGTTCGGGAGAAGCAGTCTCATTGCAGCCACTGATAAAAAGTATTATCGACACACAAACTACCGCCTGTATCAACGCGGGCAACGCCTTAGTCAACCTATGAACAGGTGTTGTATCGGCATGGAAGGGGGTCATAAAGACACGGGTAGTTAGGGGTTTCGTTAGCTGGTTCACAGGCCCTTCATGACGGCTAATTCGATGTCGTTAGAATCTTTTTTATTAAATTGTATGTCATTGGTCGGTGTCGCTGGTCAGTGCCATTGGGATGCAGTCGAACCCCGGGTGGGCGGCTTCTCGAGTCGTAGCTTCCGGTTGGGTGAAGGATAGCGCAAAGGGTGAATTGGATGATAGTGCCCTCAAAATCTATAAAGAACTGTCGCGGAATTAGCGATTTGGTGAAAAATCGGTTAGCGTGGAAAAACCCAAATTGAACGAATTCAGAACGATGGGAGAAAAATAAGCCTATGCGATATTCAGATTATCTGAATGCTGTATCTTTTAAGCATAAAACCATCAGCTATAACATACTGGCCCCTGCGGTTGATCCGAATTCACAGGGCAGGCCGGCCAAGCTTGATATCTCGCTGAAGCAATCCTTGGCGCTGATCGGGCCTTACTGTTTTTCTCGGATCATGGAACAAGTCAAAGCGGTTGTGCCCCTTGCAGCGTACCTAATCTTGTTTCAGACGCTAATCCTACGACATCCCATTGATTCGGCATTGATGTTAGGGGGTGGCTTGGCCGCGGTCATCATCGGATTGGCCATCTTCATGGAAGGATTAAATACAGGATTGATGCCCTTTGGGACCATTATTGGCGATAACCTCCCGAAGAAAGCTGCGATGTCAGTGGTCCTGATTATTATTGGTATTTTAGGTGTGGGTGTAACCTTTGCAGAGCCCGCCATCGGCGCGCTGCAGGCATTCGGGTCCTCGGTTGATGTCGCTAAAGCCCCTTATCTTTTTGAGCTGCTCAATAATTGGACGCTGCCGCTGGTACTTATGGTTGGGGCAGGGGTTGGACTGGCTGCGATATTAGGCACGGTTCGGTTTGTGCGCGGTTGGTCTTTAAAGCCTATGATCTATTGCGCGCTGGTGCCCGTGATGTTGCTAACAGGCTACGCCTGGCTAGATCCTAACCTGCGATCCATATTAGGGCTCGCTTGGGACTGCGGTGCTGTTACGACCGGTCCCGTGACAGTGCCATTGGTGTTGTCATTGGGAATCGGCATTGCCAACGCTGCTGGCAAGGGTGAGTCGTCCTTGTCTGGATTTGGGGTCGTCACGTTAGCGTCGCTATTTCCGATACTTGCGGTCTTGATTCTTGCCATATTCTTATCATTTACCATCACGCCCGACGAAATCATCGAAGCGGCGTCTCTTGCTCAATCGGCAGTGATGTCAGAGCCTTCTGTTTGGGATCAAACGCCATTGGTCGAAATTGTCTCGGGAGTTCGGGCAATATTGCCGCTGGTGGTGTTCTTGATGTTCGTTCTGTTTGTGGTGTTGCGGTCAAAGTTGCCCAACCGCCTGGTAACAATTTATGGCCTAACCCTAAGCATTGTCGGTATGTGTGTGTTCAATGTTGGACTCACTTACGGGCTAGGGGCGATAGGCGCCCAGACTGGCGGCGTTTTGCCAGCAGCTTTCATGGAACTTCCTGTAAGTCAGTTTTCACCGATTTTTCCAGAGCTCGTTGGCATTGTGATCGTTATCGGATTTGCTTTTTTGATGGGTTTTGGTGCTACCTTGGCAGAACCGGCTCTGAACGCGCTTGGATTGACGGTGCAGAATCTGACCAACGGAGCCTTTAAGAAATCGATGTTGATGTACAGCGTTGCCACCGGGGTCGCTGTTGGCATAGCGCTTGGCATTGCTAAGTTGGTACTGGGTTTTGATCTGGCAACGGTGCTTATCCCACTGTATCTGTTGGGTGTGGTGCTGACGATATTCTCAACTGAAGAGTTCGTAAATGTCGCCTGGGATAGCGCGGGTGTGACCACAGGGCCGGTGACCGTGCCTTTAGTACTGGCCATGGGGCTTGGACTCGGATCAGCGGTCTCGGCAGTGGAAGGCTTTGGCATTTTATCCCTTGCGAGCATCTGCCCGATCCTGGCGGTACTGACGATGGGATTGGTTATACAGTATGTCAATAAACACAAAAACCGCGAAGACGAAACCACTGGTTCGGAGGTGTTCATATGAAAGAAAGAAGTATCACATACTTATCAGATGCCCACATGATTACCTGTGTGCTCCAGAAAGATTTAGCGGAGGCGGTGTTATCAGCGGCTAAAAGTTTAGGCGCCCAAGGTTCAACCATCAGTTATGCCAGGGGCACAGGTGTGCGTGAACGTATGGGACTTTTGGGCGTGACCATCGACGAGCAAAAAGAGGTGATTCGAATCATCGTTTCCGAAGAACAAGCCAACCTGGTCTTCGAGGCGATGTTTTTGGCAGGTAAATTAGACTCTCCTGGGATGGGCATCATGTACATGACGAAGCTGGATCGACTGGCGACCTATGTGCCAGATGCCATTTTACAATCAGCCGATCAGTCTTAGGAGCGATTATGCAAGTTGAAATTGGCGCGCTAGTGCACAAGGACTGTGGTCACCAAGTTCTGGAAGTCTTACAAGGCATTGAGGGGGTTGCAGCAACGTATATAGAGGCGGGTAGGTCCAACGATTTGTTCGACGACCGTCAATTTGGTGAATTCGGTGAGGCTTCGATTATTACCGTGATTGCCGACGAAGCCCATAAAGAGGCGGTTTTCGATCAGCTACATCGAGCTTGTGGTCTTGAAAAAAGCGCTAGAGGGCTGATCTATATGACGGAGCCAGTGCTGCGTTGCAGCCTCTAAACGGTAATTAAAATTTAGAATAAAAGCTTGCCCCAGTGCGCCCAAAGCGGATGGAGCGGTATCTGATATTAGGAGGTTAGGCTGACGGGTTTTTGCGAGTGGTGCCTAATGGGCGCTGTCATGGCAGCTTAGGTGTCTCATAGAAAGTAGTTCTTCTCGTCGATGTCGACCCCCTCTATAAGCAAGAGCCCACGGGTCTTGGTTTTGTCCGCGCCGACGCCCTGCGGAAGAGGCCGGGTCTCTGCCTAGAGTAAGGCCAGCGGTGAGTGTCGGATCATTGCCGCTATGCTTCGCCGTTCAACCATTGCTTGAGGTCAAGACGCTACGCCAGTCTTCGAGACGCATCGGCAGTAGGGTTAAAGTTTCAGGTATAGGCAGGGGCTTATCGTCACTGCTCGCGATGGCGCATTGGGCTTCGCAGAGACAACCCGCCTACGCTACGCTTTGAGTGTAAAACCATGGCGATCCAAAGGGAATTGACGAACTCTTCGACCGGTTGCGTTAAATAAAGCATTGGCAACCGCTGGCGCGATCGGCGTGGTGGCTTGTTCGCCAACGCCGGTTGGCGCTGCATCGCTTTGAATAATATGAACCTCAACTTCAGGCATTTGATGAAACCGTAACGGTCTATAGTCATGGAAGTTGCTTTGCTGAACCTGCCCGTCGACCATATCAATAGCGCCATAGGCAACCGCATTGAGCCCGAGCATCACACCGCCTTGAATCTGAGCCTCGATCCCCAATGGATTAACAGCGAACCCGCAATCGACGACGCACACAACCTTGTCCACGGTGAAGGTTCCGTCACCCGACACCGAGACCTCTACCGCTTGAGCAATGGGTGAAATTGAATATATTCGGGCGGCAACACCGCGACCCCGTCCCGCAGAAAGCGGCGCGTCCCAATTGGCTTCGATGCGCAAACGCGCCAAAACTGCCGACATGCGATCGTGGTCACGAGCGAGATGTTGTCGCAGCGAAAGCGGGTCTTTTTTGCCGTGAAAAGCGAGCTCATCTAAAAAGCACTCGTAGGCAATGCCCGTGTGGGTATGGCCCACGGCGCGCCATTCATGGGGGTGAACGCCGACTTTCGGTGGGTTGTGGCTTTCCACACGGTGATTCGGTATTTGGTAGGACGTGCCGTAAGGGAACACGCCAAAAGGGTTTTGCAGGCAGCCATCAACAGAATAGATATCGATGCCATTCACCATGTAAGCGGGGTCATGTTTGGTGTTTTGCATAATAGATTGGCCAACGGCAGTTTGATGCCAAGCCTCAGGATACCCTTGGTCATCAAGGCTGCCTCTCATGCGATGCACGAACAACGGCCTGTAGTGCCCGCCTCGAATATCCTCTTCCCGTGACCAGATAATTTGTACCGGGACTGTCTCACCCTTTGCCGCTTCGACGGCATCGGTGATGAAATCCGCAGTTTTGCTTGCTCGGCGGCCGAAAGTACCGCCCATAAGCGTTCGGTGGATGGTGACCTGTTCTTCCTTAAAGCCAAGCAGCCGGGCCACTAAGGTGCGATCATTACTTTGGTATTGAGTGCCCACCCAGATTTCGCATTGGTCGGCATTCACTTGAGCGGTACAGTTCATCGGCTCCATAGTTGCATGGGCGAGGTAAGGCATCTCATAAACCGATTCAAAGACCGTTTCAGCTGCCGCTGTGACCTCTAGCGCATTGCCAATATCCTCAGCCAGCATACCGGGGCTGTTACTGAGCGCTCGATAATCATCTAAAAAACGCTCCGTCGACAAGACACCAAGCCCACCGTCATCCCAGGTGACTTGGATCGTTTTGGCAGCCTTTTGTGCGGTCCAGTAGTCTCGTGCAAGCACCACGACACCAGCGGCAATGGCTTTTGCCTTGATAACCCCCGGCATTGAGAGTGCTTGGTCAGCATTGAAGCGGACGACCTTGCTGCCATAGACAGGTGGTCTTACCACGGACCCGTAAATCATGTTTGGTCTTTTTACATCGATGCCGAATATGGCCTCTCCGGTGACCTTTTCAGCGCCCTCAAGCCGTTTTTGTGATTGGCCAAGGATTTTGAAATCCTTGGCAGCTTTTAATGTGACGGTCTCCGGCGCTTGCAATCGATGATCTCTGATGACCGGTAACAAATCACCGTAGTTCACTCGACGGCCGTCCGGGTGTACGACTTGCCCAGGCCGAGTTGTCAGAGACGTGGCCGGGGTTTGCCAAAACAGACTTGCGGCTTGCAAAAGCAGGGCTTGGGTTTTAGCTCCCGCTGTTCGCATCGGGATAAAAGCCCCTGCGGTTGAAACACTTCCAGCAGTGAGATACTCGCCAAAGATAGGGCTGTAATAGCGGGGTTCCGTAGGGGCGGCCTCCCACCTCAGCAGCTGCCAGTCAATATCGAGTTCCTCAGCGACCATCATAGCCATACTGGTATAAACCCCATTTCCAAACTCCGCGTGGTTCATCAAAAGGGTAACTGTGTTGTCACTATCGATCCGGATAAAAGCATCTGCCATGAGCGACGTCAGGCTGTCTTGGTATGCTGCTGGCTTATTGGCAGCTTGCACCGGAATTTGGAACCCAACCAAGAGGCTTCCCGAAGCCAATAGGGTTGATCGTTTTAGAAATCGACGTCGGCTGTTATCCGTGACCGAATTTGCCATGTCATATGCCTCGCTGTTGTTTAGCAGCGCGATGAATCGCCGCCCGAATTTTCTGATAGGTGCCGCAGCGACAGACATGTCCTGCCATCGCGCTATCGATATCTGCATCGGTGGGAGCCGGATTTGAATCGAGTAATGCTACGGCGGCCATGATTTGGCCAGACTGGCAATAACCGCACTGAGCGACGTCCTCTGCAAGCCAGGCGGCTTGAGCCGGGTGGTAGTCAGTCGCCTCGGCGCCAGGCGCGTTCGTAGCTAAATCCTCGATAGTTCTAACCTTCTGATTGCCGATTGCAGCAATTGGAATTGCGCAGGATCGAGTTGCCTTGCCATCGACATGGACGGTGCACGCGCCGCACAGACTGACGCCGCAGCCGTACTTGGTGCCGGTTAAATGCAAGTGGTCGCGCAGTATCCAGAGTAGCGGCGTATCTGGGCTGGCATCCACCTCATGAGATTGGCCGTTAACGTGAATCTTAAGCATAGTTTTCCCCGAGTCTGGGTATTTATCGTGCTAGAAAACAGTAGCAGGCGGCGTTATAGTCGGGCAAGTCCCTAGCAGCATTTCTAATTCAACTGAACCGCTGGGGAGATGCGTTGATATCGAGTGAGAAGCGCTCTGGGCAGTGCTTGGGACTCGGGGCTTTTGCTTAGATCGCGCAGGATGTTGTATCGCAATAGCTCAGCTTCAGATCTTGTTCCCTGAAAAAGCTAATTGGAGGTAGCGTGGACCAGGCCGCGAAAAAACTGATCAAAGGCGCCCAAATCATTGTGGGTTCTGGGGCGCCGCCAATGCGCGGTGATGTCCTGATCGCGGGTAATCGAATTTTGGCAGTCGGCGATCCGGATCCTGCGGCCACGATGGGCGCAGAAATTATTGATGCTGACGGTAAATTTTTGACGCCAGGACTGATCGACAGTCACTGTCATATTAGTTTTGATGAACCCCAGACCAACGACGAGTTATTTTTCCATCGACGTTATGGGCTAGCGGCCTTGGTAGCCAGCGTTAATGCCCAGAAGGTGCTTCGGGCTGGGTTTACTGCATTTTTCGATGCGGACTGTATTTTCGACGTTGGCGTAGATTTAAGAGATGCCATCGAAGCTGGCGTCATGGTTGGTCCGCGCATGACAACTGGTGGCAATGTCCTGATTAATTGCGTTGGAGGAACGGCGAGTCGACTGTTACCGGATTCTGGTCGTCGTGGGTATGGCATGATTGTGCACACTCGAGATGAGATCACAACGGAGATTCACCGGCAGATCAAAGCAGGTGTTGACTGGATAAAAGTCCACGTCAGCGGTTTGCCCGTCAGACCGGGGCGAACGCAAGGCGAGATCCAGACCTGGTCCCTCGATGAGCTTAAACTTGTCTGCGACACTGCGCATCAACTCGGAATCCCAGTAGTCGGCCATTGTCGCAATGCCAGTAGCGTCCGCGATGCCGCCTTGGCTGGGTTCGATATGATTCTCCATGCCACCTATATGGACGATGAGGCGTTAGCCGCGGTAGTGGCGAATCAAGTGCCCCTTGTGCCTACCTTTACTTTTCAAGCCAATCTTGCTGATTATGGCAGCGCCATAGGAGCAGATCCTTATTTGCAGGCGGTGTTTAAAGAAGAAATCACAGCCAGCGCGGATCACCTGCGCCAAGCGCATCTGGCAGGCGTCCCAATTTTAACAGGTAGTGAAAGCGGCTTCTCTTTAACGCCCTATGGTGATTGGCATTATCGAGAGCTGAAGCTGCTGCAAACCTATCTGGGACTCTCGCCTTTAGAGGCAATCCGAGCGGCGACTGAACTCGGGGCCATCGCTCTACGACAAGAGGGTGAGCTGGGCTGCATTCAAGCAGGGTACTTAGCGGATCTTTTGATTCTCGCGGATGATCCCTTGTTGGACCTAGATCAATTCGGCCGCCCAGGGTTCATAGAAACCGTGATAAAAGGTGGACAGGTTGTCGACAGGTCGACGCCTTTACCAGATGCATGGCAAATACCCGGTTGGCGGATGAGCGCATTTTCAGACGAAGTGCTAACCCGCAAGCGGGCCGAATCGCATTTGGGGTCGCTATGAGCGTGCTACGGATTGCAGACTATGCCGGCTGTGAGGCCGCCTTAAAAAATCCGCACCTACGTCAATCGCTTTATGATGCCGGCAGTCTTTTGATGGAGGATGTTTTAGTCAATCTCCATGGTGACGCGCACCGTGCGAGGCGACAGGTGGAGGGTCAGCTGTTTCGCCGGAGTTTTTTTCGAGATATCGAATCGAATGTCTTACCGAAGACATTACAAGCGGTTTTAGACACCGTGGACAATTCAGGAGCGATTGACCTCAAATGGCTCAGCTATCGCCTGATGTTGCACTTGTCACTCATCTTTGCGGGTATCGACCGGGTTAATGGGACCGAAACCGAGTCGGAGCATTTGACGGCGCTGTTAGCGCGATTGGGTCAGGCCGCGACGCTCGGACAGTACCAGGGCAGTGATAAGGCGCAGCTAGAGCAGGATATTCGAGCGGCGATTGAGGAATTTGACCTAGCCTATTATCAACCTTCAAAGCGTCGGCGCACGGAAGCCATGACCCGAGACGGCCATGGCACAGATGAAAGTCAAGCAGGCAATGAAGATATTCTGGCGCTACTGCTCGCCAACCAATCCTCTCTGGGACTATCAGATGCCGCAATGCTGCGCGAGGTTGGTTTTTTCTATCTCGCCAGTGCGCACACTTCGGTACATTCCATTACCCACGGGATCCATGAAATATTCGACTTTGTTCGCGCACAAGGCCTTACCGCTGAGGCGCTTTTGAACAACCCTTTACTCTTACAGCGCTGCGCGCACGAAAGTTTGCGGCTGCACCCATCGAGTCCCGAGGCCTGGCGGCGGGCAGAGTGCGCGACGAGCCTGCCAGACGGTCGAAAATTAGCCAAGGGCGATGAGGTTGTCATCGACTTGCAATCTGCCAATCGAGATAGGGCAGTATTTGGTGAAGATGCAAATGCATTTGATCCAAACCGTGATCGCAAAGCTGGTATTAACCCTTGGGGACTTTCTCTTGGAAGTGGCATGCATGTGTGTATCGGTCTAAATTTGGTCGCTGGCACAGTGCCGAGAGACCCAAGTACAGGTGACTTGTCAGGGCATCAATGGGGTAGTCTGACCGTGATTTACCGGCTGCTTTTGGCTGCAGGCATCGCCCGGGATCCAAGCCAATTACCCCAGAAAGACCCCGCATCCGCTCGGGACACATGGTTACGCTATCCGGTTGTGTTCCATGAAACGAGCAACGCCTGAATATGCGGATTCAGGGAGCTTATGCCCAGGCGTACCAGGTATTGCTCGATCGCCGTCTTAAGCAAGGTCTTTACCAGGACTGTCCTGATCTGATGGCCGGTGTTGTGCTTAATCTAGAGGGTGAGGCGCATCTTATGCGTCGGAAACTGATGGCGCCTGTTTTTTCGGCTAAACAATTTAGAACCCTTGAGGCTTGGTTGGATGCGTTCATTGTTCAACCCGGTGCAGAGGCGATGCGCGCTGTCGGTAGCGGCGATCTGGTCGCCTTCGCTGAGGAGGTTTCCCTGGTCATGGCTTTGAGGCTTCTGGGCTTATCCTGTGATCCCCAGCGTTATAGTCAATTGCTGAATCTGGTCCGAACCTTCGGAGAGGGGGCGACGAGCGCCCATAGTCTAGAACAAAAGCTGGCATTAAATGATCGGGTTGTGAACAGTCTGAAGGTTTTTGACAAAGAGTTTCTCACGCCTGAGAGAACCAACCGCAGAGAAGGGTCAATGGCGCCCATGGACAATCTCTTAACCTTACTCTTCAGGGCTGAGAAAGAGGGTGTCTTGACCTCGGATCAACTCTTAAGAGATGCCGCCTTCTTCCTCCAAGCTTCAGTTTTCAGTACCACCAATGCCGTGGTCAATGCATTTCATGAGAGTATGAAAAAACAACGCTTGCTCGTTGAAGACATCTGCTCTGAGCCGCACTTACTCAGGTTACAGCGCTGGGTGCATGAGGCGCTCAGGCTGCATCCGGCGAGTTCGGTGATGCGACGGAAACGCGCCTTAGGTCTCGATGTCACAGAGGCCGAAAGTGATGAGGTGTTAGAGGTCAGCGTCCTTGAAGCGAATCGAGATCCCCTCGTGTTTGGTTCTGATGCCGAAGGGTTTGATCCGAGCCGGCGCGTTTCCGGACAGCGACCTTTTGTCGGATTGAGCTTTGGTGCGGGTCATCATAGTTGTCCGGGTCGCATCATGGTTGCCGGTTCAGTGTTGACTGAGGATCGCTCGGGACGCGGTGATCAGGTTGGCTTAATTACTCGGGTTATTGCCGCAATTGCGAGGCGCGGCCTTCATCAAAATGAGGCCGAACCACCAACCCGCAAGCAGAACACGACCCGAGAAATCTGGGCAAGCTATCCGCTAATTGCTAAAGCACAGGAGCAGGCAAATGTATAAACGAGCAATCGTTACTGGTGGTGGTCACGGCATTGGTGAGGAAATAGTGGCAGCGTTAGTTGAGCGTGACTATGAAGTTGGCGTTTTGGACGTGGATACTAAGGCCGCAGCGCGGGTTGCAGGCCGTTATGATCTCGCGGTACCACTCTCAGCAGACGTTGGCAATTACGCCGAGGTGGCATCGGCTTTTGATCAGTTCGGTGGGCTAGATTTACTCATTAATAATGCTGGGATTGTTCGCTTCGGGGGGTTGCTTGATCAATCTGAGGAGGAGATGTGTGATGTGATTCGGATTAATCTGCTGGGCTCCGTCTTCTGCGCCCAGCAGGCGGCCCGAAAAATGGCGGAGCAAGGATCTGGCGTGGTCATCAATATGAGCTCGATTAATGCCGCCCACCCAGCACCGAATGTGGGCCTTTATGCGGCCGCTAAAGCAGCAATTGCGAGTATGACCCAATTGCAAGCGATCGAGTGGGGGCCGCTCGGAATCCGGGTAAATGCGATCGCGCCAGGGTTTATCGATGCGGGTATGTCTGCGCCGATATTTCAAAACGAAGCCATCCGTGCCAAACGCAGTTCTGGAGTGCCGCTGAGACGATTGGGCAGCGCTGAGGATGTGATCAATGCGATTTTATTTTTAGCCTCCAGTGAAGCGGAATATGTTCATGGCCATGAGCTCGTGGTTGACGGTGGTGTGATCAATAGTGTGCTTGCGCATCTGCCAAGGGATTAAATTGTGCATCAGTTAATTCTTTCTAGCGGCATCTTCCATGAGTTTCATGAGACCAGTGCTGAACTTATGCAGATTGCTGAGACATTGGGAATTGCCAGCGAGGTAGTCAATCACCCGGAAGTCGCTTTTGAGCGATTGCTATCGGGTACGATCGATGTGTTTACAGTGAATGGGTTGCATTGGCCCATGCAAGGCGAGAAGTACGATCCTTTCCGCTCGGAGTGGCGCTATCAAATGTCTGATCTTGGTGAGTCGGCGTTGACGGCGTTTGAAAAAAGCGGTGGGCGTTTGCTTGGTGTTCATACGGCGAGTATATGTTTCACAGACTCAAGCTGTTGGTCGCGGTTGATGGGTGGGGCTTGGCATTGGGGCCAGTCTTTTCATCCTGAACCGCAAGCGCTAGAGGTCCTGCCAACACTAACAGGCAGGGAGATGAATCTGTCTGACTTCAGGGTTGTCGATGAGCTCTACAGTGCACTGTCAATCCATCAAGATACGGAAGTGTTAATGGTGGGGTCTGACGGGCTAAGCACGCAGCCACTTGTTTGGCGACGGCAGGATGGTGAGTTTCGTAGCGCCTATTGTGCACTCGGGCATGATACGCGAGCGATGAAAACCGAGGGTCTTAGATTGGTCTTACGAAGGTTGTTGATGTGGCTCCTTGAGGGTGGGCGTGATGAAAACCATTGAAGGCGGGTATTTGGTAACTGGAGGCGGTTCAGGTATTGGCGAGGCCACAGCTGAGATGCTTGTGAATCGTGGCCGAAAGGTCACGATCTGCGGTCGTCGCGGTGACAAAATCGATGCAGTTGTTCGACGGTTAGGTAGTGCTTGTCATGGGGTTAAAGCCGACGTCACCTCCCCAGCTGACCGGGCTCGGTTGGTCAAAGAAGCGATTCAGCATGGCAATGGTCTAAGGGGCCTGATTAACAATGCAGGCAATATGTACCGATCCAGAGTTGCAGATTACGACAGCGATCAATTGCTTGATATTTTTAATCAGAACGTGGTCTCGGGCATGATGCTGGCGCAAGAAACGTTAGCGGCACTCAAAGCCTCAGAAGGCAGTATTGTCTTTCTTGGGTCTATTCATACTCAGCGCGCATTCCCGGGCGCTTCGCCCTATGCAGCCTCAAAAGCTGCCTTGCAGGCAGTGACCCAGGTTATGGCAGCTGAATTGGGGCCAGAGGGCATTCGAGTAAATTGTGTGTTGCCAGGCGCGGTGCCAACAGACATTAATGTAAGAGCTGGGTTGGGTAGTCAAGACGATCAGGCCAAAAGGATGAAAGCGCTTGAGCCCTTGCATGCTTTAGGCAGAATCGGTAGCGCTGAAGAAGTTGCCGAGGCGATAGGCTATTTATTGGATGCCAGTTGGACGACCGGCGCGTTGCTTACAGTTGATGGCGGTTTAAGTCTTGGTATGACGCACCTTTAATATGGAAAGCGCTTTAATCGTCTGGCAGGAATATTCGTACGGGCCGCAGGTCGGCAAGCCCGGGCCTGTCAGATACTGCGGGTTGATAGCTTTTTGGTCGTACCCTGGATAGACATTCGCACAAGAGGCCTAAGGAGACAGACAACGTGAAGGCACAATCGCACCTGGCGGCGGCAACGAGTATTGATATCCATGCCCATGCTGTTTTAGCAGAATCTATGCATCAAGCAGGTCATTACGGCCCAGAGCTAGGTGATCAGACATCTGATGCCCCGTGGTTTAGAGTCGGGGATTATCGACTAGAAGGGGTTCGCTATGCCGGGGGACCGTTTATGGACCTTGATCTCAGACTTGCAGCTATGGATGCCGCCGGCCTCGACTTTCAAGTACTGTCTCCTAATCCCTTGACCTATTTTCACTTTATTGAAAAAGAACTCGCAGACAAATTCTGTCATGCCCATAATCAGGCGCTGGCAGCTCTGGTTGGTAAAGCACCAGAACGAGTCGCTGCTTTTGCGACCTTACCGATGCAAGATGTTGAAGCCGCCATTCGAGCATTGATTTTTGCGGTTGAAGAGTTGGGGTTTCTGGGCGCATACATTGGCACAGACATTGGTAGACCTCTCAATGATCCAGCTTTGGATCCGTTTTATGAGGCCTGCGTTGATCTCAATGTGCCGTTGATGATGCATCCCGCGCCGGCGGGTATCGATGGTCCCCCAGGAGATCCAAATCTTTTGCAGTATGACCTAGATTTGCTAACCGGCTTTGCCGCACAAGAAACTATCGCGGTAGCAACGCTGATCTATGGAGGCGTGTTATTGCGCCATCCGACATTAGATATTTGTTTATCGCATGCTGGGGGTGGGGTCGGTGCGCTGATCGGACGACTAAATCGCGCCTGTGTGAAACGATCTTGGGTACCCGATGCGCTGCGACACGAAGGCGCATTTGAGGAATCGTTGCAGTCTCTTTGGTTTGATACACATGTGCATGATGATCGTGTTTTGTCGCTGTTTAGGTCACTGGTCGGTGATAGTCGACTGGTGCTAGGAACCAATTTTTCAGGTTGGGATCAGCATGAACTCAAGATTGAGCCCGATCTTATGCGCTGCTTTACGGACAATGCCAAGCGGCTCTTGCGCGCTGATGCGGGTTCGGTTTCATAAGGCATTGCATCATGGGATGATGGCTTAGCTAAGCTAAGCCAGGTTAGGTTAGGTTAGGCTATGCGAAGACTCACTGTGCCCGCTCTTGCTTCGTTTGGCGCTGTCGGAGTCCGCCTTATTGACATCAAAGCTAGGATAAATCGCCCATGTTGACCACTGAGACGAAGAGGGCAGGCGCCGCAGCGAGCGCTTTGCTAGGAATGGGGTTGTGTTTTTTTAGTTTCAGTCCAATGGCCGACTGGCCGTTGCACGGCGGTGATCGGTTTGAGCAACGTCAGTCACCCCTGAATCAGATTGATTTAGAAACCGTCAGCGATTTAGGGTTGGCATGGTCTTTCGACACTGGTACACGTCGAGGCTTGGAAGCGTCTCCGATTGTGATCGACGGGGTGATGTATACCACGGGCGCTTGGAGTCAGGTTTTTGCCCTAGATGCGGCAACCGGTACCCTGCTCTGGTCTTTTGATCCAGCGGTGCCCAAGGCATGGGGTGCAAACGCTTGCTGCGATGTAGTCAACCGAGGGGTCGCCGTATTGGCAGACCGTCTGTTTGTGGGCACGCTTGATGGCAGGTTAATTGCGCTGGATCGGCATTCTGGCGAGGTTCTATGGTCGCAGCTAACCATTGATCCCGAGAAGCCATATACCATCACCGGTGCGCCGAGATTAGCGGGCAATCAAGTCGTGATCGGCAACGGCGGCGCGGAATATGGTGTCCGAGGTTATATATCCGCCTTCGATCCGCAAACAGGCGAAATGAATTGGCGGTTTTATACGGTGCCCAGTGATGATGAACAATCGATGGCCCCTGAACTTGCATGGATCAAGGAGACTTGGCGAGGTACGGACTTTGCGGAGGTCGGTGGCGGGGGTACCGTTTGGGATTCGATGGTTTATGACCCCGAGACAGACCTTCTTTATATCGGCGTTGGCAATGGATCACCTTGGAACCGCACGATTCGCAGTCCAGGGGGCGGCGATAACTTATTTCTATCATCAATTGTTGCCCTAGAGGCTCGCACTGGTCGGTATCGCTGGCATTACCAAACGACCCCTGCCGATAATTGGGATTACACCGCGACTCAACATTTAATGTTGGCTACCCTGGAAATAGACGGGCAGCCGCGACAAGTGATTATGCAAGCCCCTAAGAATGGCTTTTTCTATGTCTTAGACCGCATATCTGGCGAGCTTTTGTCGGCCGAACCCTATGTTGATGTGAACTGGGCCAGCCATGTCGATCTGGCGACCGGCCGTCCAGTTGAAACCGACGTTGCTGATTATCAGTTCAAGGAACAAATTGTGCGGCCAGCACCCTTTGGGGCTCATAACTGGCAACCGATGGCATTTAATCAAGCGGCAGGGTTAGTTTATATCCCGGCAATGCGTAACCTCTCTGTCTACAATCATCCAAAAACCTATGAGCACGTGCCAGGACCGCATTGGAATACCGGCCAAGATGACGAAGCTGCTGCAGAAAACCCGCTCGCGAGCCTTGATCCTAATTATCTAGCGCCCGTTCTTAAGCACTTGATGCGGGGCGAGCTTATAGCTTGGGATCCCGTAGCAGGCAGGCCGGCATGGACGGTAGCTCTGCCAACAATGTGGAACGGCGGTGTGCTAACGACGGAATCCGGACTTGTTTTTCAAGGCGATGGGTCGGGCAAATTTTCTGCCTACAACGCGCTTACCGGCGCGCGAGTCTGGGCATTTGAATCGGGTCAGGGCATCATTGCGCCGCCGATCAGTTATGAAGTAGACGGCGAGCAATACATAAGTTTAATGGCGGGTTGGGGCGGCGCGGTCGGTTTGGTGCTTGCGCAACCGGCGGTGCGTTCTGGCGCTCCTGGAAAGGTGCTGACTTTTAAAATTGGTGGACAGGCAACGTTACCGTCGATACCTGAACCGACCCTGGTCATTGATCCACCACCAGACCTTGCCAGCGAAGCGGACATCACTGCTGGGCTGGCTTTGTATAATCAGCACTGCCTACGCTGTCATGGACTTGGCGCTGTGAGTCAGGGGTTGGTGCCAGATCTCCGGGCGATGTCTTCTACCACGCACGATATATTTGACGCTATTGTCAGCGAGGGTGTGTTAGCGCCGGCGGGCATGATCGGTTTTAAGGAAGTGCTCTCAACTGATGAGGTAGAGCAAATCAGGGCTTATCTCATCCGAACCGCGCATGATCAAAAAGATTTAGAAGCTGAATCAGCGACTTGGCAGCGTCTACGTAACTGGTGCTTGGATCAGCTGGGGTGGCTGGCCAGTGCGCTGTTGTAGAGATAAACAAGCGTTGGGCTGCGCTTATTTGAAAGGCCTTTCCTGTCGTGCTAAAAGTCCGGAGAAGTTTTAGAGAACCAAGCTTATGTATCCTGGCGCCTACGCTGATCAATATCCCAATCGTCCGGCTGTCATTATGGCAGCAACTGGTGAAACCAAGACATATGCACAACTAGAGGCACGTGCAAATCAGTTGGCGCATGCACTGCGTGATGCCGGCTTGAATCGGCTGGATCACTATGCCATTTTCATGGAAAACAATTTTGACTATATCGAAAGCTGTGCTGCCGGCGAACGTGCGGGTCTTTATTACACCTGCATAAACTCTTTTCTGACGGCGGATGAACTGGCTTATATCCTCAATAATTCTTGTTCTACGGTCGTTATCACTTCTCGTTTAAAACTACCGATCGTCGAAGCGGCATTGCAGCATTGTCCGAAGGTCGAGCAAGTTTGGGTAGTCGGACATAGAGATACCGGAGAAACACGGATTCAGCAGGCTCGGTTGCTGGACTTTGAGGGTGTTTTAGGTCGCTTTCCATCTTCGTCGATTGCTGATGAATCTTTGGGTACCTCGATGCTCTACTCGTCAGGGACCACCGGCAGACCCAAAGGGATTATCAGACCGCTGCCGGAGCAACCCCCGGGTGAGCCACTACCTTTGTATCAATTTCTTTCGTCCCTTTGGATGTACCGTGAAGAGATGATTTATCTGTCCCCGGCCCCCTTGTATCACTCAGCGCCGCAGGCCGCAGTCAATCTGACGCTACGTATTGGGGGAACGGTGATCGTTATGGAAAAATTTGACCCGGCGTCTTATCTAAAACACATCGAGCAGTATCAGGTCAGTCATTCCCAATTGGTTCCGACGATGTTCAGTCGAATGCTCAAGCTCGATGAATCGGTTCGTACCAGTTTTGATTTATCCTCTCTTGAGGTTGCGATTCACGCAGCAGCGCCGTGTCCGAAGATGGTTAAGGAGCAGATGATTGCTTGGTGGGGCCCTATCATTCATGAGTATTATGGCGCCACCGAAGGGCTTGGTTTTGCCGCTTGCAATACCGCAGAGTGGCTCGCCCATCCTGGTACAGTCGGTAAAGTTGTGCTCGGGGATCTCGTGGTGCTCGATGATGAAGGCAATCCTGTGCCAACGGGTGAGTCGGGTACTCTTTGGTTTAAAACGGCGACGGAATTTTCCTATCACGATGATGTTGAAAAAACAGCTGAATCTAAGTCCCCCGATGGATCGATGACAACGGTTGGAGACGTCGGTTATGTAGACGAGGATGGGTTTTTGTATTTAACCGATCGGGCGACGTTTATGATCATTTCCGGCGGCGTGAATATCTATCCCCAAGAGTGTGAAGATCTCTTGATTAGTCATCCACGGGTAGCCGATGCCGCTGTATTTGGGGTTCCTAACGAGGATTTAGGTGAGGAAGTTAAGGCCGTTGTTCAACTCAATGAAGGCGAGGTCGGAGATGGTGCCATGACAGAGGCATTGCTAGCCTATCTGGCTGAACACCTGGCACGCCAGAAAATACCTCGGTCGATTGATTACGAGGCAAGTTTGCCGCGGTTGCCGACAGGTAAGCTTTATAAGCGTTTGCTGAGAGATCGTTACTGGGGCGAAGGCAGATCAAAAATAGTGTGACGGTAGTTGGCGACCTGTTAGCAGTGGGCGCAGAAAAGCAAAAATGAAAGTTGAATCAAAGCTAAAGCGAGGAAAGTATGTTTGATACGGTGATTCGAGGGGTTCAAATAGTTGATGGAACTGGGCAGGCGCCTTATGCAGGCGATATCGCTATCAAAGATGGTGAAATTCAGGCGGTAGGCCAAGTTGATGGTCGAGGACGAGAAGAAATTTCGGCCAATGGCGCCTTCGCGACACCAGGCTGGATAGATGTTCATACCCATTATGACGGTCAGGTCAGTTGGGATGACACATTGGATCCTTCATTCAGCCACGGGGTGACGAGCGTTGTGATGGGTAATTGTGGTGTAGGGTTTGCGCCTGCACCGCCGGGTGGGGAGCAGCGTTTGATCGAATTGATGGAGGGGGTAGAAGACATTCCCGGCACTGCCCTGTACGAGGGCATAGAGTGGGGACGCTGGGAAACATTCCCAGAGTATTTAGATTATTTAGCAGGCCGCCAGTACAGTTTGGATATAGGGACGCAAGTGCCCCATAGCGCGCTTCGAAATTATGTTATGGGCGATAGAGCACTTCGTCATGAAGATGCGACGGCAGAAGATTTAACTGCCATGGCAAGCATTGTTGAGCAGGCTGTTAGAGCGGGTGCGCTTGGTTTTTCAACCTCTAGAACCGTTGGACATCGCAGCGTTTTAGGTGAAACGATCCCGGGCACGTTCGCCGAACGAGCGGAACTCATGGCCATGGCAGCTGCCATGGAAGCTGCTGGTCGAGGCGTTTTTCAAGCGGTTCCCGCCGGTGTCGTTGGCGACCTGGCTGGCCCCGAACCGCAAACCTCTGAGCAAGAGGTGGCGCTGTTTATAGAAATTGCCGAAGCAACCGGTTGCCCTGTGACCTTTACGCTTGCCCAGAATTTTAGCCGTCCCGATCAATGGCAGGCCTGTCTGGATTTGGTCGCCGATGCCTGTACTCGCGGGCACCGGATTATGCCGCAAATCGCCACTCGGCCAATTGGTTTTGTTACCAGTTTGCGCTCCTATCATATGTTCCAACGACGAAAAAGTTACCTTGCGCTATCGCATCTTCCGATAGATCAATTACTCGAACAGATGAGACGGCCTGAAATAAAGGCTCAGATACTCAGCGATGACGATGTAAAACCGGATCTCCCTGGTTCTATGGAGAACATCTACGGTCTGCTCGGTATGGCAGCTGCCAGTATGTTTCCGCTATCGGTTCCAATGAACTATGAGCCAGAGGCGAGCGGTAACTTGGGCGCCTTGGCGGCTCAAGCAGGTCAACCTATCGACAGTTTCATGTACGACTTTTTGGTCGCTAACGAGGGCCGAAACTTTGCGATTTCTCTGGGGGCAAATTTTGTCGAGGGCAACTTTGAGGTGATTCGACAAATGATCGAGCATCCCAATACCACCATTGGCTTGTCTGATGCTGGAGCTCACGTCAATCTTATTTTTGATGCGGTTGGGCCCACTTATCAGTTGATGCATTGGGTGCGAGACAGAACCCGGGGCCCGAGATTCCCGATCGAAACGATCGTACATAAACAGACCGCACGCAATGCCGACCTGTTTGGGCTGCATGATCGTGGACGCATTTTGCCGGGCCAGCGGGCGGATCTTAATCTAATTGACCTGCCGCGTTTAGGGTTGGGGGAGTTAGAGGTTGCCCATGATCTCCCAGCTGGTGGAGGCCGCATCTTACAATCGGCGACGGGTTATCTAAACACTTTTGTCGCAGGGATTAAGACGAGAGAGCGCGATCAAGACACTGGTGCAAGGCCGGGACGCTTGATCAGGGGCTAATGAAGAGCAACAGCCACTAGCGCTCGCAACACTTTGGGACGTTCCAGCGCCGGCGATCTGGCCATGTCAGGACCACTGTTGTCGAACCCTGTGATTTGCTTCGGGAGCGATAGTTTTGGGGGATGGAATAGCTTAACGCCCAGGTCGGGCACGATGACCACTGATCCAAGGGTGACGTCGGTTGGTTAATGTGATTCATTGGCAGTTGGTTTCAGACGATCGCATGGCTGTACCTTGGGGTGGGTAGTCGGCCGGAATGATTCCAGAACAATGCCTAATTGTGGTGCTGTTCCAGTATCTGGTAATCGTCCGGTTCAGCCTCAATTTTGGCCGATACTCGATGAGGTAGTAGGACAACGCCCGTGAATGCTGAGTGGGTTGGGGCTACTGCTTGGATCAGAATTGGCGACGTAAGCGCCTTGGAGCGGCGTAGAATATAGCGAATTCAGTTTGTAACAAAACGAGCGAGTCTCATCGATCAAAGATCACGCTATTCGTTAGGCGGCAGCAAGGCTTTCGGTGTTTCAAGCTCGCCTCGGGCTCAATCGAGCCACTGATATAACTTTGGATCGGGGTTTCGGCCTTGGATAATGTCCTCTGCCCGAGTCTGAATTCGGTCGTTAAAGTGCTCGTGGGTTTGGATATAGAGTTGTTGATCACGAATACCGTTGAAAACAATATTAGCAACCTGACCCGGCAGCATGCCTTTTGCCATCACCGCATCAAACTGAGCCCGCATAGCGAGTTGGGCATCGGTCGGTGCGGGGTTGTCCTCATTGATGAGATGCTGAGGCCGATTGCGGGCGCTTGAACCAATATTGGTATTAATAATCCCAGGGCAAAGCACTGAACAACCCAGCTTTGAGCCGGCCAGGAGAAGGTCTCGATGTAGGTGTTCAGTCAAAGCGACGACACCATGTTTTGTCACCGAGTAAGGGGCATTGGTGACGCCTCCTATTAAACCTGCGACTGAAGCCGTATTAACGATATGCCCGGGCGTATTTTGTTCTAACATAACGGGGAGAAATAGTCGTTGACCATGCACCACGCTCATTAGATTAACGCCAATGACCCAATCCCAGTCTTTTTCAGTTCCTGTCCATGCTCCGCCAGCGCCGCCGACCCCGGCATTGTTAAAGAGCAAATGAATCGCCCCAAACTCCGTCAACGCTCGATCTCTGAGCGCCTCGAGCGAGCTCGAGACGCTTACGTCGGTGATGTGACCCACGATTGGATTATTATAATTCGTCCGAAAAGCATCGACGGTTACTTGTAGCGCCTCTCCTTCTATATCCGCCAATATCACTTTCATACCCTCTTGCAGGCACTTTTCAGCGAGTCCCTTGCCAATGCCGCTAGCGCCGCCGGTGATTACAGCCACCTGATCTTGAAAATAGTCCATCGATTGAGCTCCTTAGGCACTAACAGAGTTGGGTGTCATGGCTGCCGCTCAGAGTGGCAGGCAGGCCAGATGACTATAACCTGCGCACGTCCATGGGGCTAGGGAGCGGGTTTCGCGATCGGTGCCAACTCAGCGACAGCGATCGGCAGAGGGCGTTGGCGAGCATTAATTTTTGGCGGAGAAACGCTCTGATCGTGCCAAGGCAACGCACGCCAATGCTATTCACATCCAAGCAACTCCCCTGCGGCAACCTGAGGCTAGTAAGGCCGGGCTTCAGCTGCCAGCGGCCTACTATCCTGAGTTTGAAATCTGCTTCTCAAGCTCGGTCAATAAGTTTACTCATTTGCGAGATGACATCCCTGAAAGCCGTGTGCTGTAGGAGATCTCGACAACCCGATAAAACAGTCAGCCGTGCTTGGAATTGAAATCAAAAACCGCTACCTTAACGGCTAACGGTAATTGCTAGTTTGTTAGGAAAGGAAGGCCTTATGAGTCAGAACGCGCCCGACGTGTTGACAGCTGTTGAAACATGTCCCTTACATGAGCTCAATCCCATGCATCCGGAGTTGCTCAAGCAGCCCTGGGGCTTAAATAGACGCTTGCGAAATGATGCTCCAATCTTTCAGGATCCAGGGTCCGGAATTTTCTTTGTTTCTCGTTACGAAGATGTAGTTAAAATGGCGATGGATCCAGCGACATTCTCCAGCAAAATGTTGGCTCCGACGCGAGCAATGTCTGCATCTGAAGACCCTGAGCTCAAGGCGATATTAGCTAAGGGCTACCCCCAGGTCGCAACTATGCTGACCCAAGATCCGCCGCTACAACGTCGTTATCGAAAATTTGTTGACGGTGCCTTCTCGCCGGCGAGTTTGAGAGCCCTTGAACCCTTTATCGAATCTACTGCGAACGCGTTGATTGATGATTTTATAGTGGCTGGTCGCTGTGAGTTTTTATCAGCGTTTGGCGTGCCGTTGCCGCTTCGGGTCATTGTGTCTCAGTTAGGTGCGCCGATGGAGGATCTCGCGCTTTTTAGGAAGTGGACGGAAGCTTTCATAGGCAATCTAAGTCAGCAATTAGATGCTGAGGGCATTAGAGCGGCAGCGCGAGATATGGTGGAATTCCAGCACTATTTTGCGGATCGAATAGCAGAGCGCCGCGCCGAGCCCCAAGACGACATCCTATCTAAGATAGTCAATGCCAGCTTTGACGGTGAGCAGCCGCTCAGTATCGAAGAGTGTTTGTCTATGATCAGTCAGATACTAGTCGCAGGTAACGAGACGACGTCGGCCTCGATCACCGAAGGCATTATGCTTTTAATCGAAAACCCGGATCAATATGCACTGTTAAAGGCTGACCCATCGCCAGATATGATCTCGAATTTTGTAGAGGAAGTATTGAGAATTTCAAGCCCCTCTTCAAACATGTTCCGCCGTGTTGTTAAAGATGTTGAATGGCACGGTGTTACGATCCCGAAAGACTCGATTTTATTTGCGCGCTTTGCCTCTGCAAATCAGGATGAGCGGCGATTCCCAGATCCTGAGCGATTTGATATCACTCGCCCTAATCTGAAAGAACAAATTGCTTTCGGCAAAGGCGTTCATCATTGTCTAGGGGCCGCTCTGTCTCGTCGAGAGATGAATATTGGTTTTAAGGTGGTTTTTGATCGATTGGAAAATTTCCGTTTATCCAGTGATGCCGACCGACCAGAGTTTGCGGCCAACGCTTTGTTGCACGGGCTCAGTGGGCTTGAAATCGAATTTGATGCAATTAGTTAATCGGTTGTCGGTGTTAGCTTGGCTAGCTGCGTTGCCGATAATAGGACTAACGGGTGAAATACAGGCAAACGAGGGGGAACAAGGCATGTGTCAACAGAATGTCATTGAAGCGGTGGCAAGACAGGAAATAGAGTACCTGAGGCGAGCCTACGCTGTCGCGACGGATAAAATTGGTGAAGATACCTTGGCGGCAGTCGCTGAGGGCGAGGCCATTTACCAACAGATTTTTACCCCAGACGTGACCTTTGCAGTGACCGGTCCAGAAACACAGCCGCTGTCTGCTAATGGCCCGAAGGGGTGGGTTGAAGTGGTTCGTGGTGCATTGGGGCCAATAGGAGCAACACAGCATCTGATCGGCAGTCAAATCGTCACCTTTGAGTCGCTAGAATGGAACGACCAGTGCGAAATCACTTCGGGGACGGCCAAAATGCAGAGCTATGTACAAGCATGGCACGACCAAACGCCAAAAGAAGTTTGGTTATTTATCGGTACCTACTTTGACGATGTCGTTTATCGGCAAGGACAGGGTTGGCAAATCGAGCACATGGAACTTCGGCGAGTCACTGGAGAATTACGCCCCTCTGGTGCCGCGGTCGCCGCCACGCCGTTGTAGTCTCTAATAATCAGCACCCTAGGAACTTGTTATCCGTCAAAGCATAAGGGTTTGACCAAAACAGGAGCGTTTAGGCGCGGCCGGATGCTAATTCTCAACGTCAAGAGCTTCAAAGTTTGGGGCACGTCTTTCGACAAAAGAGGCGACACCTTCTTTAAAGTCAGGTCGACTAAGGCTGTCATCCATCCATTTTGAAGATTCAATCATGGCGTCGCCCAGTTCGCGGTTTAAGTGCTTATAAACTTGGCGTTTCATCATCATCAACGAGCTGGGAGCAGAAGTTTCTTGCAGGCTTTGTAGATAGGCCGCAGCGGTCTGAACGCTATCGCCGTTGTCACACAGCCTATTAGCCCAGCCCATCCGATAAGCCTCCTCGCCCTCAATTTTGCGAGAGCTCCAGAAGATATCCAACGCGTTGGCCGGGCCTACAAGCCTCGGTAGCATCCAACTGGTGCCGTGCTCTGCGATGAGTCCTCTAGGGCCAAAAGAGGACACGATTTTCGCGCTGCGCTCCATAAAGCGCATGTCGCAAAAGGTTGCAAAACTAAATCCTAAGCCAGCACATGGGCCGTTAACGGCCGCAATCAGGGGCTTCCTGAGCCCCAAAAAATAGGTAGGAGAACCCAAATAGTTCGGATCATTGTCTGGATTTCCAGGGTCGGCTTGTAAATGACTGAATCGCTCGGTTAGGGTTTTACCTGCATCACTCATAGCGCCGAGTGCGTTCATATCGACTCCCGCACAAAAACCTCGACCGGCGCCGGTCAGAATGGTCCCGATGACGGTGGTCATCTTTTCTGATTGCCCGAGCGCATGACGAATTTCCGCTTGGGTGAGATCGGTAAGGGCATTTAACTGTTCAGGGCGATTAATTGTGATGGTGGCAACCGCGCCCTCGACCTCGTAAATGATTTCTTGATATTTCTGCATGGATAGCTCCTACGTGGTGGTTAGACGGATACGACTGGGCGCTTGCGAAAGATAGGGTCTGAGCAAGTCGCTATCATTACGAATCATGATTTTTATCCCTATCTGAATCTGAATCAGAGTCTGAATCTATATCTGAATTCGGATCAGGACTAGGATTTTGCCGCTGGCGCCAGATTTTGTACTTCTCAATTTCGGTTTGTATTTGACTTAGGACAAAGGTAATCACAGTCACATCGTCAAGATAGCCGAGACCGAGTATAAAATCAGGAATGCTGTCTAAGGGCATCAAGAAATACAAAATAGCCGCTGTCACCATCACCGACGTCTTAAGGTCTATGCCTTTATAGGTACCTCGGGCTACATCCTGGGCAAAATCAATTAAGACGATGAGATCGCTCTTAATGGTGTCTAATTCACGCCGTCTGGATCGGCCCGCTTTCCCTCGAGCCTCACTCAACTTTTTGATGAGCACTCTAGGTTGTCCAATAAGGCGTTCTGCTCGCGCTGACAACTTTTTAATGCGTAATTTGGCTTTCGGATTTGCCATATAACTCCCAATTATCGGTGCCGCTAGGCCGCGCTATAACCCTTTGTACTAACCTCAGCTTTTATCGGCTGGCTTATGTTGAAGTCTGCGCACCTCGGTAGCGGATTGATCGAATCAATGGCAGTTTGGTTTGCCCATTTGGCGCTCAGATTGCTCGTGCCTAAAACCCCAATGATCTAACAAACGTCGCTCTAACGTTACGCTGGTTTGATAACGAGTGAAAGGTTTAGCCGATCATATGAACCCTGCATGGCATTAGAAACTACCATGCGGCAAACGGCGGGCCTTTGGAAAGGATGACACGCGAGGCATGACGGGAACGATTGGGTTCGTGATAGCATGCCGGGCATGAATGCAGCCATTACTTTGCAAAATATTTCGATTGCCTTTGGCCATGAACCTGTGCTGCGAGGTGCCAATATTGTCATAGAACGGGGGGCTCGATGTTGTATTACGGGTTATAACGGTAGTGGTAAGTCGACCTTGCTAGGTTTAATCGCGGGGAGACTTAACCCCGATGAGGGCGTGGTCAAGGTTGCGGCAGGCTTGTCATTGGGGCTGTTGGATCAAAACGCAGTTTTCCCTGAGGAAGCAAGCGTATTTGATGTGGTGGCTGGCGGCTTGGGCGAGATTGGGCTCGTCCTAGGTGAATATTCGTCAGGTCTAGCCAAAGGTTTGAACGAGAAGGCGCTTTTGCCACTGCGGCAACGCTTAGATGATGCTGAGGCCTGGGAGCTAGAACCTAAAGTACGTGCTCTATTGCAACAGCTCATGCTGTCTCCAGATCAACGGATGGGCGGGCTTTCAGGAGGTTGGCTAAAACGCGTCGCGGTGGCCCGCAGTTTAGCCGCTGGTCCTGATATTTGGTTGCTAGATGAACCAACTAATCATTTAGATATTCCAACGATTGATTGGCTGACCGAGGCGATAACACGTTTTGCAGGAACGGTCGTTTTTATTTCCCATGACCGCAGACTGATGCAGCAGGTCGCCGATCAAGTAATCGACATAGACCGAGGGCAGGTTAAAGCTTTCCGATGTGGTTATGACGAATTTGTAGCGCGGCGAGAAGCTGATCAAAAAAATCAACTCGAAGCCGAAAAACAATTCGATGCAAAACTTGCCGAAGAAGAAATATGGATTCGTCAAGGTATAAAAGCTCGGCGAACCAGAAATGAGGGCCGGGTTAGGGCCCTTGAAGCATTGCGAAAAACTCGAGCCGAGCGGTTGACGAGGGGTAGCCTGACGCTAGAAGTTGATGCCGGTCATCGCTCGGGTAAAGTCGTTTGTGAGTTCACCGATGTTGACTTCGGCCATAACCACGAACGGTTGGTCGAGGGTTTTTCTTGGGTCGTGCAGCGGGGTGACCGAATAGGATTGGTTGGTCCAAACGGTGTCGGTAAATCAACGTTGATTAAGCTGATGCTGGGTCAGCTAACGCCGGATCGTGGTTCGATTAAGCAGGGGACAAAGCTTGATGTGGCCTACTTTGATCAGGGTCGAGCGGTACTTCAGCCAGAGATGAGCGTTGTTGAGTATATTGGTAAAGGTCGAGATTTTATTGAGATCAATGGTCGGTCGGTGCATGTGGTCTCTTACCTCAAGCGATTCATGTTTGACTCGGTAGAATCGCGAGGAAAAATTAAAACGCTTTCTGGGGGCCAGCAAAATCGATTGCTGCTGGCAAAGCTGTTTACCCAGCCAGCGAATTTTCTGGTGCTTGATGAACCAACCAATGACCTCGATGTAGAAACACTTGAGTTGCTCGAAGAGTTGTTAATGGAGTACGAAGGAACGGTTATGCTGGTGAGTCATGACAGAGCGTTTCTCGATCAAGTCGTCACGTCGCTGCTGGTTTTCAAGGGCGAGGGTAAGATCGAAGAGCATGTTGGTGGCTTCTCGGATTGGATCGATAGAGGAGGCGCTTTGTTGCCGAATCAGCATGCTGTATCAGATATAAAAACCGAGCAAGCTGCTGCACCATCCGATAATGCTCAGGGTGAGCAGGGACGACGCGAGCTTCGAGCCGAGCAACGACGGCTGAAACGAGAAGTCGCTCGCCTCGAAAAAGCGCTCGAGGCGTCTGAAGCGGAGCTGAGGGCCCGTATGACAGCGCTCTCTGACCCCAATTTCTTTCAACAATCCGAAGCAGATCAAAAGTTAAGCTATGAGCGGGTGGCTGATTTGGAAAAAGCTGTCAGCACTTTGTTCGATCAATGGGCAGAGGCTGAGGCTGCCGCTGATGCGATCAAGATCGACTAAGTCGCCATTGATTAACAGCATCCGTGCTAGCTAAGACAAGAAGGCCCGCGAAGATCGCTAGGTTTTTCACAAAATTTTGCGTCTCGTGGCCAGCATCTACCCCTGGATAACTGTTCCAGAAGTCGTGCATCCCGACATTGATTAAAATGGTCAAGCCTGCAAGCACGAGTGCGACAAGTTTTATTCGAATACCGGCAATGAGGAGTAACCCGCCACCGACTTGTAAAATAATGGTCACCGGCAGCAAAAGCCAAACCATCGGTACCTCGTGCAGCGTCATGTAATTCGCTGTATCGGTATAACCCGGGATCTTCGTGAGGCCCGGAATCAGAAAGTAAAGGCCTAATAAGCATCTGCCCAGAGTGAGGCTGAGTCGTTCGATCATGGGTAAGCGCTCCAAAAAGACAACTTCATATTAACGGGGTATTGGATTTAGAACCACAGGATCCATAGCTCTAATATCAGGGCGTCACAGCGCCGCTCGCCAGGGCGACAAATCCCAGCTGGGCCAGCGCGCTTGAGTCAAGGCCAGAGTTCTCTCGGTCCAATAGGCTGAGCCCGGCTCTGGGATTCCTAGGCATGCGAGTTGAGTGGGACTGGCGGCGCTGAAAATTTTTTCCCAGGGCCTCTCTGGCCGGGATTGCCAAGTATGAAAACCAATCAAGTCGTTGCCGGCGGCTTTGTAACCGACAGTCATAGTAAATCGGCGACCGGCAGTCCGCGTGAGATTGGTCCCTCTGTGAAAGGTATCGATGCTGTGAGCGACCAGCGTGCCCGCCGGGCCAGCCGCCGATTGCTCAACGGCCTTGAGAGCGGTCTGATCTGCTTCGCTCGCCGTCACAGCGCCTTTCGATAAGATTTGGTCGCTGTGAGGCTTGGTCACGTAATGCAGGGCGCCGAGATCATCGGTGACGTCGCTAATGTAGACAATGAAGTCAACGGATCGCTGCTCGGGGCAATCAGCTGGCACGGTTAATGTATGGTTGCCGAAGTCGCAATGATGGGCCTGGTCGTAATCGGCTTCTCCCGTAAATTTAGCCCAGGTATGAGACTGATAAAGATGTACTGAGTCGACGCCCAATAGGGCGCTGGCGAACTCAATCAGAGCCGGATGCAACGACAGCAAATTCATCTCGGTGCTGGCGTCGTAGGGAAGTGAGTCGATGTTTTGGAATTGCTTATGGTGAATTTTGCCAACTGATCCGAGGGGTTTTTTGTCGAGTTCGTAGGCAGCCTCTGGATCCGGTGCGAGATGACCGTAAAGGTTTTCGAAATCTTTAAAAATCGGCTCAAGTTCTGCGGCAGAAAAAAACTTTGGGATAATCGTAAAACCTTCTTGCCGCCACTGTTGAATATGATCTGTCCGATGTCTTGATTGCATGGCTTGCTCTGACAAAAGTTGCAGTAGCGATTCTAGCGTCGGCTCGGACTCGTCGTCTAGCGCTTCAGCGCCGATGACCCATAGACGTAGTTGAAATGTTGCAAAGCATGAATAGTCCATGTTTTTTAAGTGGTGCATGAGTTGGCAGGACTCCCTAAATCACAATCAATGGTTGCACCAGCAGTACAGGATGCGGTTATATGCGTGCAAGGGTCGCGCTCCTCAGCCAGTGAATGCTGGGCGTAGGATGGCGAAAGAGCGGGGGGAGACGCCAGGCTCAAGGAGCTTGATAGCTGTTAGCAAAGAGGTTTTATGTCTACACAGATTTTAGAAAAAAATCCGACCTTTTGGTTCTATGGATCGGCTTCAATCGCCTACGGGATCAAAAACAATGCCTTTAGCTATCTGCTGCTCATTTATGCAAACCAAGTGCTTGGCTTGCCTGGATATCTCGCTTCACTGGCTCTAGCCATTGCAATGCTTTGGGATGCGGTATCGGATCTGTTGCTTGGACATTGGTCTGATAAAACCACTAGTCGGCTTGGTCGCCGTCATCCTTTCATGTACTCAGCTTTTTTCCTCTTGCCGGTGACGTTTTACGCGTTGTTTAACCCGGTTGTCGCGTTAGATGACAGCAATACGTTCTGGTACGTCCTGACCATGGCGTTACTCATTCGAACAGGTACAACGTTATTTGAAGTGCCATCGACAGCGCTTTTGCCCGATCTGGAAACGGACTATGACCGACGAAATAAGTGGTTGGCGCTTAGGCATTTCTTTGGATGGACTGGTGGCAACGGTATCCATATGATTAATTTTATGTTCTGGGTTGGCGCTTACGGCGTCGCCTCCCAGGCTGGATACAGCATCTATGGTATCGTCGGTGCATTGGTGATCGCTGCGGCGATTATGGTCTCCTCGCTAGGCACTCAGCGGGTGGCGGCATCCCTGCCAAAACCGGTGGAACCGTTTCGATTTCTTGCGATCAAGCGAGAGATCCAGCAGATATTTCAATCCGTCAAAAATAAAAACTTCGCGGCTTTGTTTTTCTATGGTTTAACGGTCGGGATCGCCGGCGGTTTGGGTACAGCACTTTATTTGTATAACACGACCTATTTTTTTGGTTTTTCAGGTGCCCAGATCAGCGTGACGGCGATTGGTGTTTTAGCCTCGCCGGTGATTGCCTATTGGGCGGCGCCTTATCTGGGTGGCGTCTTCGGTAAAAAGGGCGCCGCAATCATCGCGATCTTAGTGAATATTGCCCTTTACCCAATACCCTACATTCTGCTGTTGACTGGCTGGTGGCCAGAATTGGGGTCTTGGTTGTCGCTCTATATTTATAGCGGCTTTATCGTCATGGAAGTGATCTGTGGGATTATTGGGGGGGTTTTATTAGACTCCATGATGGCTGATGTAGTGGAAGACAGTGAGCTAAAGACCCAGCGTCGATCAGAAGGTCTGTTTTATGCCGCACGAGGGTTTGCTGCTAAAGCAATTTCTGCAGGTGGTATTGTCGGTGCAGGGTCTATCGTGTCTTTGGTGGGGCTAGATGGTGTTACCTCTGTCGAGGCTGTGACTTATGAGATTCGCCTCGACTTGGCGACTTTATTTTTGCCGATTTACTGTGGGTTGTATCTCGTCGGCCTAGCAATAGTGTCGCGCTACCGGATTACGCGCGATGATCATAATGCGCACCTTCAGGCTCTGGGTGCCCGACGTAGTGCCGACGCTTCGGCATCAAGCGCCGGTTAAGAGGTCGACTGGCTCAGATTGATCTTAATGGGTTGCTAGGAACCCAGAAGATTACGAAAGGCACTTACGAAAGGTATTTAGGAAGGACATTCATGAAGGGCCTTAGGGCTTGCTTTGAGACTATGTCGAAGACTGCGAGCCTCTAAGAATTCGACTGGCTCAGATTGATCTTAATGGGTTGCTACAAACACTGAAGATTACGAAAGGCATTTATGAAAAGACATTTATGAAAGGCATTTATGAAAGGCATTTAGAAGGGCATTAGAGCTTGCAGCGAGACTATGTTGGAGGCTGCGAGCCTCGAGGACGACGCTGCCAATGCAAGGTGACCCATATTGAATACAGCAAGAGCGAGAACGGATGATATTGCAAGACATTGATGCAGCGATGCAGCGATATATTGATGAGTCGATTCTTCCAGGGATCAGTTTTATGGTGCTAAAGGGCACGGATGTCCTTTATGAGCGTCACCTAGGATTCGCTGATATCGAATCAAAAAAACCTTTAACTGCGGATGCTATTTTTCGCATTGCCTCGAATACAAAAATCATTACCTCAGTGGTACTGATGATGTTGTACGAGGACGGCTCCTTCGAACTTGATGATTCAATTGAGAATTATCTTCCCGAAATGGGCAACATGATGGTGCTCAAGCCAAATGCTGTTTCCATCGAGGATGTTGAGCCTGCAGTCTCATCTATAACCATCCGGCAATTGCTCAGCCACAGTGCTGGATTGTCATACGGCTTTGTCGAGCCCGAATCCATTATCGATCAAGCGTACAATGCGGCTGGCTTAGGTGGCCTTTCGCGAGCCGACCTTGTTCTGTCTGAATATGTAAAGCGTGTTGCCGAGCTACCCCTGGCATTCCAACCAGGAACTAACTGGCGATATAGTGTTGCCACGGATATTTGCGGCAGATTGATTGAAGTGCTGACCGGTCAGACTTTAGATCAAGTCGTATCCGAACGACTGCTTGATCCTTTAGGTATGACTGACTCAGGTTTTTATGTACCAGCAGAAAAAATCGACCGATTGAGTACGCTTTACCTACCGCTCGAGCCTTTTCAGCCGATGTCAGGCGGTTTGCAGGCTATGCCTTCCGGCAATGATTTTTCTGGATCAACCCGCCCCAAAATGTTGAGCGGTGGCGGCGGTATGGTGTCCACCTTGCACGACTACGCCAAATTTATTCAGATGATTGTGAATGATGGTCAGTGGCAGGGGCAATCGTATCTTAAGCCAGAGACCTTAAAGCTGATGCGGAATAATCAGTTGGGGGAGGGTATTGCTGTGAACTTCCCGTTTTGGGCCATGCCAGGCACAGTATTTGGTTTGGGGTTCGCTCTAAAGCAGGTGCCCGATGCTGAGGAGTCTGAGCTTGCCGTCGGCGAATACCATTGGGGCGGTCTGTTTGGTACTCATAGCTGGATGGCGCCATCGGCAGGGGTCGCGGCATTGTGCTTTACCCAACGATTGCCTGGGTTTTGGCATCCCTTTAGCCATGAATTTAAACAGTTGGTTTACCAGGCAGCAGAATCTGGTTTTAAGGTACAGAACTAGGCGTGCGGCGACTTCGGCACCGCAGTGGACATTCGGTTGAGGATGGGCGCTGCAATTAATCTCTTGTTGGGATCCTGAGATTGCCGCCATAGATGCCCAATGATGAATGTTGACGCTTAAATTCAAGCCTTGAACTGGCAAAAGGGGCTAGTATGGCAACAACTATCGTCAAAACAGCTGTTGGTGAGTTTGAAGGTTACTTTTCAGATCAAACCAAGAGCATAGGCATTTTTAAGGGTATTCCCTACGCCGAGCCACCCGAAGGTGAACGTCGATTTAGGCCGCCGGTACCGAAAGCGCCTTTGAAAGCACGGTACCTTGCCCAGCAACCAGGATCCCCATGTTGGCAACCTCAAGGTAAAAACGCCTTTGTTTGGTCTTTAGGGGATTTTCCGCGAAGCGAAGACTGTTTGTATCTCAATATCTGGACGCCGGGCGTCTCTGAAGCTGCATGGTCCGATTTACCGGTCATGGTTTGGTTTCATGGCGGTAGTCATACTCAAAGTTGGGCACACCACCCGCTGTTTGATGGCGAAAAATTTGCTCGTCAAGGTATTGTGGTTGTGACTGTGAATTATCGTTTGGGCCCATGGGGTTTTCTCGCCCTGCCTATGTTATCTGCGGAATCTCCGCATCAGGCTTCGGGTAATTATGGGTTACTCGATAAAATTTTAGCGCTGCATTGGGTGCAGCAACACATCATGGCGTTCGGCGGTGACCCAAATCGGGTAACGGTGTTTGGTCAATCCGCTGGTGCCCAAAGCATTTGTGCTCTGATGGCATCGCCACTTGCCGAAGGCCTATTTCATCAAGCGATCGGTCAGTCGGCGAGTTGTTTGCAAGGGTTTGAACAAGATCCAAACGGCTATGAAACCGGGGCTCGCTTATTGGCAGAAATTGGTGGACCCAAGTCCGTCGAGGCATTGCGCGAAGTGCCCAACTCGGTGCTGCTGTCGGCAGTAGAAAAAAGCGGTTGGGCAGCGCGCAGCCGCATCACGATCGATGGTTGGGTGCTTCCTGAGCCGCCCTTGGCTCGATTTCAATCGGGATTAGCAATCAGTGTGCCTTTGCTTGTGGGTTCTCTGGCGAACGAAGGATTGCATTTAATACCCCTTAGGGATGATACCGATGAAAAGACCTTCAACGACTTTCTTGCTCATAATTTTAAATCTCAACCCGACGTCGCTGCGAACATAAAGGCGGCCTATCAGGAAGAAATCAAGCAAGGCTATCCAGTGGCGCGACATGCCATCGAAACCGATCGCTTCATGGCCTTTGGCATGCGTCACTGGGCTGCTCTAAATGCAAGGAGCGGCGCGAAGAGCTTTGTTTACTTTATGCAGCATGTTCCGCCCGCTTGTCGGATTTACCAACCAGACTCGCCTCAGCTATCTCTACCGGAAGGCCCGCGGAGCGCGGGTGCGTATCACTCTGGCGAACTTGCGTACGTCTTCGATAATCAGGATCTAACGGGCTGCGGGTGGGAGCCAGATGATCGAGCGCTGGCTAGGGAAGTCAACGCGCTATGGGCCGGGTTCGTAAAATATGGTCAACCTGGCAGTGACGATACCCTGCTTTGGCCCCCATGGTCAGAAGCAGGCGAGGTCATGGTGTTGGACCGCCCGCTAACATTGTCCGTGGATGTCAAAGGTCGTAAGCTCGCCGCACTAGCGGTAGGTCTTGGCGTATCGCTCGACCCCAGCCCTTAAGCGCCCAGCTTAAACGCTGAGGCGGTTGCATCGAGTGCTTGCCAAAGGCCTTTGATTAATTGATCGATCTCTGAGGGTTGAATAATTAAAGGCGGTGAAAGGATGATGCTGTCACCCACTTGTCTCACCATGAAACCATGGCCTATGGCAAAATTTCGACAATACACGGCTGCTGCTGCATCCGGGGCGATGCGTTCGTTAGTGCCCTGGCTCCTTACCAATTCGAGGGCACCCAGCATACCTTGGGATCTGACTTCGCCAATGATCGGATGGGCCGAGAGCTTTTGCAGCGCTTCTGCCCAGTAGGGCGCGATATGATCGTATACCTCGTCGAGTAGATTCGAGGATTGATAAATCTCGAGCGTTGCAAGTCCTGCCGCACAAGCGACAGGATGCCCTGAATAGGTAAAACCATGGGCAAATTCTCCGCCCCCGGCCGTCAACACGTCGGCAATCTTATTGCTGACCGCAGCGCCGCCCAGCGGTTGATAGCCGTTAGTAACCGCTTTTGCAAAAGTTATGAGGTCAGGCTCAAAACCAAAGGTCTGACAACCCCACCATTGCCCAGTTCGGCCAAAACCGCAGATGACTTCATCGCTGATGATCAAAACGTTTCTTGATCGGCAAATGTCTTCAATCAATGGCCAGTAATTCGCCGGTGGGATAATGACGCCGCCAGCACCTTGGATTGGTTCAGCGATAAATGCAGCCACCTGATCGGCGCCAAGGGCATCGATCTTGTCTGCCAGTGATTGGGCCGCCATTTGGCCCACTTGCTCTGGTGTGTGCGCGTTAAGTTGCGCAAAGGTATAAGGTTGGTCGACATGATGGACGTAAGGTAGGCCTTGCATTTGCTCGTGCATGCCCTTCATACCGCCCAAGCTCGCGCCTGCAATGGTGCTGCCATGGTAACCGTTGGTACGAGCAATAATTAATTTCTTTTTGGGCTGGTCGATAAGGTCAAAATAGCGATGTACCAATCGTATATTGGTGTCGTTGGCCTCGGAGCCGGAATTGGTAAAAAAAACGTGCTCAAAACCGTCTGGCAGGGCGCTACAAAGTTGGTCTGCGAGCCGCAGGGTAACGTCAGTCGTGCAATTGAAAAAGCTATTGTAAAACGGAAGCCGTTCTAATTGGGCGGTGATGGCGGTTTTTATGCTAGCTTGGCTATAACCCAAATTAGTGCACCATAGCCCAGACATGCCATCGAGTAGGCGATTACCCTGATGATCGATAATAAAAATACCTTCGCCTCCGACATAGGTCCGGCCACCGGTTTGTTTATATTCGGCAAAGTCAGTAAAGGGATGTAAAAAACGGCCGGATTCCAACGTGTTTTGGGCGTTCGCAGGATGGGGGGTATTCAAGTGGCAACTCCTCTAGTAATCCGGTCCATCAGTTTATTGCAAGATCCTGGCGCTGGAACCAAATTCGCAAGAACCCAGTCGGTAGGAGTGCCACATTAGCGCTCTCGCCGAAACCGGGTCAAGGGTCTAGCATTTTAGTCTTGACACAAGCATTGGCAGCGTCATAATTTGAGGATTAAAGGACTATCTCATGAAATCGTCGCGCCGAGTGTTAACTTGGCCTGAAAAAGCGTCAACATTACCAGGGGGGGAGCGCTAAACCTGCTCTAAGCTTCCATGGTGCCTCAGTTCAAAAACTTCGCGTTTTGCTGTGTCTGTTTCTTCCTTGTAGGGTGTGAGCAACCGCAGCCTGCCGATCTTATCCTAGTAAATGCCAGCATTTATACCGTTGATGATCAAAACCCGTGGGCGGAGGCGTTAGCAATTCGTGCTGGAGACATTGTTGGCGTAGGCACGAATGCCGATGTTCTAGCCAAGTTTGAAGGCCCTCAAAGAGACTTAGACGGGAAAATGGTGCTACCCGGATTTCATGACAGTCATAGTCATCTGATCTACGGCGGCTTGCAAATGTCGCAATGTGACCTCTCAGAACTGGGTAGTCCGGCTGCGATCTTGGCGGCGATTGAGGTCTGTGATCAAAGTTTGGATCCTTCGGATTGGTTGGTCGGTGGTGGTTGGGATCTATCACTATTTGTCGACGCAAATCCCTCTAAAACCTTATTAGACCAAGTAAACCCCGATCGACGAACTTTTCTAAGAGCGGCTGACGGCCACTCGGCATGGGTGTCCTCTGCGGCGCTGCGTTATGCCGGTATAGAAAGTGAGACCCCCGATCCAGCAGATGGGATCATAGAGCGCGATTCAGGATCTCAGCCGTCAGGGGTTCTGCGAGAATCCGCGATGCTATTGGTTGAGAACGTGCTGCCCGCGATCGACGCGACAGTGCGAGAAAGGGCTGCACGGCAAGCGATTGCGCTAGCGCATCAAAATGGCATCACTTCGGTGATTGATGCTGCGGCCACGACCGCTGATGCTGAGACCTATGAGGCGCTCGCGGCAAGCGATGTCTTGAATATGCGTGTGGTGCTGGCGATGTCTGTCATTGCCCCATTTTTTGATCCTGCACCCGTCGAAAGCATCGAACCCGAGCACCGGCAAACTCAAAAGTTAGTTAGAAGACAATCGGCGAAGATTTTTGTTGACGGCGTGCTTGAAGGCGAAACAGCAGCTCTAATTGCACCCTACTTCAGTGACAAGGGTGGCCACGGGATGTTAATAACGCCTGCCGAGGAGTTGCAATCAAAAGTCATCAGACTCGACGCCATGGGCGTCCAATTGATGTTTCATGCCATTGGTGACTTCGGCGTGCGAGTAGCGCTGGACGCCATTGAAGCTGCTCAAACGTCTAATGGAGATCAAGATCTGCGACATCATATTTCGCACCTACAACTGATTGACCCTGTGGACCGTCCACGTTTTAAGGCCCTCAATGTAGCGGCTAATGTTCAGGCGCTTTGGGCATTACCCGATAGCTATATCATGGATGTAAATCTCCCAGCAGTCGGTCCTGACCGGGTGCAAGCTATGTATCCGATCGGCTCTTTAGATGCAGTAGAGACTGCGATCGTCGGTGGCAGTGATTGGCCTGTATCGTCGATGAATCCGCTACTTGCCATCGAAACCGCGCTGACTCGGCAAGACCCAACGGGCGTGATTGCTGGAGTCCTTAATGAGCAGGAAACGGTCTCTTTGGCCACGATGATTGCCGCTTATACGAAAAATGGCGCCCACCTAATGCATCAGGAGCAACTCACCGGACAATTGCAAGTCGGTAAACGCGCCGATCTGGTGGTGCTCTCTGATAATTTGTTTACCCTTGCGCCACACGAAATCAGCGAGGTGTCGGTGGTAGCCACCTATTTTGAGGGCCGTCAAGTTTTCCCCTATGAATCATGACAGCAAGCAACAGATTCCAGTTACCGATTGGGAGGTTGTGTGTTAATCGCACTTACCCGTTGGCCGCATTGGTTTAATACTTTTAAGTTAACAGTTTATTTACTGCTCACTGCGAATATCGGATTCTTTTTTATAGAAGAGCTCGAGGGTGCGAGGGATTTGTTGCAAAGCACCTTTGATCTCGCACTCTTACTTGAACTTTTTCCAGCAACCATCGATACCGCCGCTTGGGTGTTGCTTTTGCTCATGTTTGAGCTTGAAACCTATCAGTTAGATGATGCTGCTCTGACGCCCAAGGTCGAAAAATTGCTAATGCTGATACGGATCATCTGTGTCAGTTTTATCGTCACTGCATTCGTGGGTTATCTACTCACTTTGTTGACACTTTTCGAGGCTGAATCGATAGCGATCGGACAATTGTGCGAGATGAGTGCTTCGGGCTATTCGCAGATGGTCGACCAAGATGCATTTATGTCGTTGACGGCACAAGACTGTCAATCTCTGATGACCAGCGCCTCTGGTCCCTTGATAGCGCATGATGAACTCCGCTGGTTTGCCCTTATGAAAGATTTTGAGGCAGTTCAATGGCTTGCTTGGGTTGATGTGGGTAATGCAGCGGTCTGGATTTTAGTGGTGGCGCTTTTAGAACTCGACTTGCAGCTCTCGGGTAGTCCTTATGACTCGGAGCAATGGCGCGCAATCTCGAGAGTGTTCAAAGTGTTAGCCTATACAGCGCTCGTCCTATTTGCAGTCTATTGGGGGTTTGCAGGATCGTTTTTAGATTTTGAAGACGCTTTTTTATGGATTGTGGCATTTGTATTTATTGAACGAAATGTAGTGATTTGGGATAAAGAACGAGAGAAGACGCAGTCTTCGGGAGTGATAGAGTGACAATACCAAAAGGGCTAGCCGATCGCATAGACCTGTTAATTACCGACGCTAATGGCGTACCCAGAGGCAAGACGATTGATAGCGTCGCGATTCAAGCGGGGGGAAACTTACCCAGAATGGCGGAGGCAGTGCTGTTTCAATGCATACATGGAACTTACGCTGAAGAAACCATGGATGCCTTTAATCCAAAAGATGAAGACCTGATTTTGTCTCCCGATTGGTCTACCTATCGAAGGACGCCCTGGAAAGAGGATTCCGTGGGTCAAGTCATTTGCGAAGCCTTGGATAAAGAGGGAGAGCCGCTACCTTATGATTGCCGCAATGTACTAAAGCAAGTCCTGGCGCGTTACGAAGCGAAGGGTTTGGTGCCGATTGTAGCGCCCGAAATTGAGTTTTATTTGATGAGCGCGCCAAAGCGGGGCGATCAGGAACTCGAGCCGGGAGCTGGGTTTGATGGTCGGGATGAATTCGGCGGCGAGGCCTTTAGTTTTGACGCCCTAGACCGTTATGGTCCCTTTGTCAGCTACGTCCAGGAAATGAGTGCTGCCGCTGATTTAGCGCTTGCCGCTGTGGTGCATGAGGTCGGCGCGGGTCAAATTGAGCTGAACGTGCGACATGGTCCCGCGTTATCGATCGCTGATCAGATGGTTTTGCTGAAACGATTGGTTAAAGGTTGTGCGCTGGAACATGGTTATCTGGCCAGTTTTATGTCCAAACCCTCAGCAGATTTACCCGGATCAGGCTTACATTTGCACTGCAGCTTGGAGAACCAATCCGGGGAAAACCTGTTCTCGCTGGTCGACGAAAAAGCGCCGCCTGCTTTGAGACAATTTATTGCAGGCCTCCAGACCTACCTACCAGAAGTCTTTGCGCTATTGGCGCCGAATATCAACAGTTACAAGCGTTTCGCTGGCGATCTATCGATGCCAATTAACCTTGAATGGGGTTACGACAATCGCACAACCGGATTAAGAGTCCCTTATGGACCCTCTGAGGAAGGGCGGGTTGAGACTCGAGTCATTGGTGCCGATGCCAATCCATATCTGTTGATTGCTGCCATTCTGGCGGCGGGGCTGCTTGGCATCGAGGAGGCTCTGGACCCAACTGAGGCGAGTGAGGAAGACTGTTGGGAGGTGACCACAAACTTGCCCGATAACTTAGATCACGCCTTATCAAATCTTGCTGAGAGTAAAAAAATGGCGGAGCTTTTGGGACGTGAGTTTCTCGATGTGTTTGCGTCTATTAAGCGTAGCGAACTGCAAGATTATAATGTTCGCATTTCGTCTTGGGAGGTGAGCTACCTCGGAAGCATGTTGTAGATGGCAAGGACACAGAGACCATGAATCTTGAGCGTCGGGCGGGCGGCCGCCCTGATATTGGTTTCGAAGCCTCCTTGTATTTTGCTACACGTCATCACGGTGAGCATCGCCCGACCCTAGCAGCAGATTTAGATTGCGATGTTTGCATCGTCGGCGGGGGTTATACCGGGTTATCGGCTGCTTTAACCCTGGCCGAGGCGGGTATGCGAGTGGTTCTCTTAGAGCAATATCGCGTAGGCGCTGGTGCCTCCGGTCGAAATGGTGGCGTGCTAGGGATTGGTCAGCGTCAGGATCAGGAGGCCCTTGAAGCAACGCTCGGCGACGAGTGGGCTGGCGCATTGTGGCGCATGTCTTTAGCGGCCAATGATCTTGTCAGGCGCCGAATTAAAGATTATGGCATTGAGTGTAACTTACAAGATGGCGAGCTTACGGTGGCCCATCGTGAGCGCTATCAAGCTGAACTTTGGGCCCACGCGGCGCACCTCAAATCCCATTACGGCTATCAAGACTGCCATCCGTTAACTGCGGCAGAAGTTGCTAATGAGCTCGGCAGTGAGGCTTATTTTGGTGGGTATTTAGATACCCGTGCCGGGCATATTCACCCTTTGAATCTCGCCGATGGCTTAGCCAAGGCAGCAATTTCTGAGGGCGCAGACATCTTTGAAATGACGTCTGTCACGGGTTTTAATACTTCTGCAAAAGACCATGTTGTCGTTGAGACGGCAACCCATACGGTGACTGCTGGGAAAGTGGTGGTTGCCTGCAATGGCTATTTAAACGGTTTACTGCCGGCTGCAGATATTTTTCAAATGCCGATTAATAATTTCATGGTGGCGACGGAACCCTTAGGTGAATCTGCAGCAAAATCTTTGATTCAACACAACTATGCGGTCGTTGATACACGATTTGTGGTGAATTACTTTCATCTCTCCAGTGATTTTCGGATGATTTTTGGTGGCGGTGAAAATTACACGCGCTTTTTCCCAAAAGACATTCGTAAAGTCGTCAGTAATCGGTTGATCGATATTTATCCTCAGTTAAAGGGCGTCGAATTGCCCTACGCATGGGGTGGCACGCTGTCGGTCACAATGAATCGGATGCCAAAATTTGGTCGAGTCGGCGAGAACCTATATTATGGGCAAGGGTATTCAGGCCATGGCATTGCGATGGCAAATATGGGCGGACACCTGATTGCTGAAGCCATCAAAGGCGATGCCGATGGGTTTGACTTATTGGCAAATTTAAAACACCGCGCGTTTCCAGGTGGTAGATTGCTGCGGTGGCCGGGGCTCGTGGCGGGCATGCTGTTTTACGCCGCGCTTGACCGCATTTAAAACTCAGTCAGGCTGACTAAACCTCAATAGGAAAACCTTATGATTGATCGTGTAGCCCGAAACCACCCTCGATTAGATTTAATGCGGCCCAGCAGTACGTCACAAACGTTCAGCGGGCAACTATCGTTTCTTCGGCGCAAATACACCCAAGACATACAGGGCGCAGATTTGGTGGTGTCTGGGCTGCCGTTTGATCTGGCCACAACCTTCAGGCCGGGCGCGCGGTTTGGCCCTCAGGCCATACGGGCTGCTAGCGTTCAACTTGCTGAAATCGCAAGTCATGCCTTTCCTTTTAATGACAACCCCTTTGATTATCTAGCGGTCGCTGACTATGGCGACGTCGAATTTGTCTCAGGTTATCCTGATCAAGCCGTTGCCGTCATCGAGGCCCATGCGGATAAGTTACTGGCTGAGGATGTCACGATGCTGACGTTTGGCGGCGACCATTTTGTGAGTTACCCCTTGCTTAAAGCTCATGCTAAAAAGTACGGACCTTTGTCACTCATTCATTTTGATGCTCATGTCGATACCTGGGAAGACGACGGCCAACGATTGGATCATGGCTCGATGTTTTTAAGAGCTTTACGGGAAGGTCTGATCGACCCCAATACCTCTGTTCAAATAGGTATCCGAAGTTTCAGCGAAGATGACTACGGATTTACCGTGATGTCCAGTCCTTGGGTTGCTGAAAATGGCGTGCGAGCGACTGTTCTAGAAATCCAGAAAGTGGTCGGTAGAAGAAAAGCTTACCTTACCTTTGATATCGACTGCCTCGACCCTGCCTTTGCGCCGGGAACGGGCACACCCGTCGCAGGTGGACTGTCTACCCTGGATGCCTTGACGATACTCCGAGGCTTAGGGCAAATCGATATAGTTGGAATGGATGTTGTAGAGGTTGCCCCTGCTTACGATCACAGTGAAATCACTGCGATCGCGGCAGCAACTTTAGCGCACGATTTCATTTGTCTGAAAGCCTGGCAAAAGAAACGATTGAAGTAACCGCCGTAGTCGGAGCCTTGAGGGCTTGACTTGATAATTCTTGAAGGCTCGGTCCGCACCATCACATAAGCCGCTTAGTAGACACTCAGTTTTGTCGGGATGGGTTGCCGGGCTGGCAACGGCAGGCTCGGGACTAAGGCGCACTAGCTATGACCCTTTTTTGGCATGGCGCTAGGCTCTAGATCAAGGGCTTGTGCCCATAAAGTCTGCCCTAGGGCGAATCTTACTCATGATCTTCTGGATGAGTCAGTCGGCTCTGCGTTGACGCCTGGCCCGCGAATCCCTCGGATAACCCCGTAAACGAACGGCGTATCGACGAGTGCGATGACAAGCTTTAACAGATAACCGAGCACCATGAGCTGCAACAAGGTCGCAATAGGTACCGTCCCTAAAAAAGCCAAACTATAAAAAATGACGGTATCAACTCCTTGGCTCAGCAATGTAGAACCATTGTTGCGCAACCAAAGGTGGC
>Ga0255756_1000326_pt1 | contig 58302 bp, 38 predicted proteins | sample 011ome_20_FD_179956 | JGI IMG/M metagenome (GOLD analysis project Ga0255756, IMG submission 179956) | Coastal salt marsh microbial communities from the Groves Creek Marsh, Skidaway Island, Georgia - 011509CT metaG (version 2) | ecosystem: Environmental > Aquatic > Marine > Intertidal zone > Salt... | reverse complement strand
TTGCCGCATCTCGTCGAGCACGAGGAGGCAGAAGAGGAGGAGGATTTCAGCGAGAAGATGTATAAACGATTGAGTGGACGCAAAGACGCAGATGACATTTTACGAGAACTAATTTGTAACGAGACTGTTGAAAAAAAATTTTTGAAAAAACACTTGAGTTTTCACATCAGAGAGACATTTTTTTTCCTCTTACGCGAAAAAGCAGCCGCGTGTGTTCAATTTCACACATCCACGAACGTCTCACTAATCTTGCGCATACTTAAACGCATAAACTCACACTCACACAGATTATATCATCTCTTATTATCGCCTTTTGGGTTTAAAAGAGAGAAAGAGAGAGGATTCGAGGAGAATTCTTCTCTTAAAATGGTCGCGGAGTACTACTCTGGAGGAGGCGTCCCTCCTTCAAATCATCATCATCATCATCACAAAGACGTCCGCTTGCACCTCGCTTTGTTCGCGATACAATGCGTCTGCGCGATATACAACACCTTGTGCCAACTTTTCTTGAGTAAAAATGATGAGAGTAAAGATGATTGGCGCGCGGTGTTGGTGTTTTCCTTGTACAGGGACGTTTTAGCGGCGCCGTTGCTCTACGTGTGCGCGTTTTTGCACGATTCTCACCAACAACATGTCAGCGGTGGAGTCTCGTCAAACTTCAGATGGTTCCCGAGTTCGCAAGATTTTCCGAGAGTGTTATCGCAAGCGTTTCTGGGGATTTTTTGCAACCAACTCGCATCTTTACTCGGGATTCAACTCGTCGGAGCAGTTATGGCGTCTTTAGTACATCTGGCGACACCGATGTGTGCGATGGCGATCGCGGTGTATTTAGGACAAGAGAAGTTGAACGCGTTCATAGCGAGCGGAGTGGTGGTGGCGTGCGTAGGCGCGATGAGTATGAGCGCGATTGACGCGTACTTGAAAGACGTCAGCGTGGAAGAGGAGAAAAAAGAGAGCTCGCCGGTTGGGTTGTTTGCGTTGTTTGTGGGGAGTTTAGCGAGCGCGGTGTATTATAATTTACAAAAGATTACGTTGAAGAAGAAAGAGAACGTGCCGTTGATGGTGACGGCGTGGGAGTACGCGTTCGGGGCGTCCATGATGGCGTTGTGTGCGGTGATTTGCGTGCCGTTTGGTAATGAGGCAGAAGTATACGCGTACGATGGCGAGAACAGCGTGTCGTCCATAGCCGCAAACGCCATCACCTCGGGAGGAAGGAGCGCTGCGAATAAAAGGTGGGTGTTGGAAACGGAAGGCTTGTACGCTCTCTTCTTCGCCGTCGTGTTCAACTCCATCTTAAAGTACGCTTTGAGCGCGTATTGCAACAAAAGAGCCGGAGTGACATTACTCACCGTCTATTCCACGCTACAACCCGTAGTCACCGCCGTTTTAGCGCTTTTACTCTTATCCCAACCCTTACGGTGGGGCTACGTCGGCGCGTTTGCCATTTTTTACGGCGTCTGGTTAGTCGCCAAAGGAAGAGATCTGAACGCGACGAGCGGGAAGATGAAGTACGACGATTCCGCGCCAACAACAACATCAACAACAATATCAACATCGAATACTAATAACACTAGAAATAAAAAAGAGGAACAACCGTACAGTAGTCTTAGCAATAGCAAAGAGTTACGCGTTTAGAATTTAATTATTTGTAAATAGTACGCGGATGATACGCGATTGGTTATGTGTATATGTGCGCTCTCTTTCATCGAAATCTCTTCACTTTCAGAGACTGTTCATCAGACCTTTTGAGACCAAAATTCAAACTATATATGTTCGTAAACGTGCTCGTCGCCGCGGCGTCCGCGACGACAACTTTCTTCGTCTCTCGTCGTAAAAGTCGTCGTAATGGTGAAAACAAAACGAACTTTGAGCAGGTATGTACGCGAAAGCGTTTTCTTTTGCGCAACGAAACGTTCCTCGCGGGGAAGAATTTCAAAATGTAATCCGCTGACACCAACAAAACGCTTCGTTTCTTTTTTCACATCAGGAGACTAATAGTACCGCCAATTTCCCGCCCTTTTTAGCGCGAGATGATGGGTGTTACTGCCGACAGTGTCCCCCGGATGATTCTTCGCCCGTTTCCTCCTCCTCCGCTTCTTTTGATGAAGGAGAAAACAAGGAAAATTTTGGACTCGATTCCCCGCCAAAGAAGAAACCAAATCCACTCTCGAAGGAAAAACGAGAGCGCTATTTATCCTGGGACGATTATTTCATGACCGTGGCGTTTTTGAGCAGTCAGAGGAGCAAAGATCCGAATAAACAAGTTGGGGCGGTGATTGCGTCGGAGTCAAAGTTGATATTGGGTAGGTTTTTTTTAATCTTATCGTTCGTTCGTTGTTGTTTGCGTCGTCTCGCTCGCTCGTCGCTCTCTCTTCGCGAAGTGGCGTTGACATTTTTTTGTGACTACATAAACAGGTGTGGGATACAACGGTTTTCCGCGAGGGTGCGGCGACGACGCCTTACCGTGGGCCAAGAAAAGTCCCACGGGCGATCCTCTCGAAACCAAATACGCGTACGTGTGCCACGCGGAGATGAACGCCATCATGAACAAAAATTCCGCGGACGTGAAGAACGGAACCATGTACGTGACCATGTATCCGTGCAACGAGTGCGCGAAGTTGATGATTCAAGCCGGGATTAGAGAGGTGGTGTATTGCGAAGGGAAGTTGAACAAGGACGATCGCGATAATAATAGTAATAAAAATAGTGCCAGTAAGAACAATAATAATAATAATAATAATAGTAAGAAGGTGTTCGGAGAGAACGCGAAGAACATCATCGACGGAGCAGCAGTAGCGACCACCGCGGCAGAGAAAAAAGAGGAAAAGAAAGTCGACCCGTCCTATTTTGCGAGCCAGAAGCTCCTCGCGTTGGCCGGTGTCACCGTTCGGCAATTCGAGCCGAAAGTGAAAGTCGATTTGACGTATTTACGCGATTAATAATAATTTAAGTCGTGTTGTTTTAAGTACCTTTCAAATAACACGCGGCGGATCTCTTCTTTTTATTCTACATTTATATATTTTGTTCAATACGCATCTCTCGCGCGCACTATGTGCGAGAGCGTCGTTTAGAATTCCTTCTCCCTTCCCGGCTCTCTCACTCTTTTTGTCTCTCTTTCTGTATTTTATAATATATTTCTCGTCGTTTTTTATTAGCAGCGCGTTCTTATAAATAAACAAACAGCTCAAATTAGTTGCCCTTCGCTTGCTCTCTTTCCTTCGCGTCGCTAATCTCCTCGACCGTTTCCCACTCGACCGCGCAATCCTCGGTGCACTCCTTAGCCGCTTTCAACGCGATTTCCAAAGACTTGGAAAGTTCCTTCACTCTCGCGCTCTCCTTCACTTTACCTTGAACTTTGCCCAAACTCTTCGCCGCGGTTTCGATGGAATCCAAAACCGCCTTGTCCATCTCCCCAGACTTGGCCGCTTTCAATGCATCTTGGGAAGCTTTGATAAACGCCAAATCTTCTTTGGACACTTCCGCATCGACCGCCGCCGGTTCTTTCTTGGCGTGCGCGGACGCGGCGGAGATTTCCTCCACCACGTCCCAGTTCGCGGCGCAATCGTCCACGCATTCTTGCGCGTTTTTGATGGCATCTTCCAAAGCTTTGGACACCGCGGCTTGGTCCGCCATGCGGACGATCGTGTTCACTCTTCGAGCAGATGTGGCTTTTTGCTGTTTTGTGATTCGATGGACAAAAATGTTTGAGAAAGACAGAAAGAGGGTCAGTAATCCTCTCGCGTATAGGTTCGTTTCCCCGACGGGGAGATGATCTCTCTGACCCTCGAGATGATATATCATCTCTCAGCTTTCCTCTTCTTTTGCTAACGAAATCAAAGCTCGAAGCGAACAAAAACAACAACACGAAGAACAACGCGTCGTCGCGTTGTCCTTTTCGCGTCCGAAAGAACAACCGAAGCTTTTTCCTCCAAAGTCGAAAGAGGAAAGAACGCGATGGTGATGACGCGATCGATTACTAAAAAAGAGAACTACTAATCCACCCCCAAAAATGCATCGCTTCTTTCGAGGAGAAAAGCAGAGAGCAACGAGAAGTAAAGCGAGGAGGGTTACGCATCACAAAGAAGATAAAACGCGCAATACTCGTACCTGTCTCGTGATCACTTTGCAGTGCGCGAACGCGGAGGCTCTTTGGGCGATCATGGATTGCATCTTGTTCTTGTTTGTCTGTGTTTTTGAAGTAATTCTCGGCGGAAATGTGCTGAGTTGGTTTTCAATAAAAAACCCTAAATCTTATCTTGTTTTCCTCCCTTGAATAGTAGAGGGAGGAGCGGGGAGTGTATATATACTGGTAGTAGCGTTAAGAAGACGAAGGAGGAGGAGAAGAAGAAGAAGAGTCCTCCAAAGCGTTTGATGTGTGTTAATATATATATATCTTTATATCTTTTCGTATCTCGTATAAACAACACCCGTCTGTCTTCTCGTTCTCGTTCGTTTATTTTTATCCTTCTTCTTTTCTTTTCTGTTGTGTGGGCTATGTTCTTTTAATAAAGTCTTTCCTCTCCTCTTTCTCTCTCTCTCTCTCTCTTTCACTTTGTTATCGAATTCTCTTTTTTAAGCGCCGCACATGAACTTGGCCGCCTCGACTAAATCGCTCGCTCTTTTCACGACTTCTTTCTCCATCTCCCCGGCGTACGGCACCGGGGCGTCTTCCATGCACAAACGCATCACCGGCGCGTCCAACTCGTCGAACAAGTTTTCGGAAACGATGGCGGATAACGTCGCGCCGACGCCACCGGTTCGCGTACTTTCGTCCAAGATTATCAACTTGTGCGTGCGTTCGAGAGAAGATTGGATGGTTCTCCAATCCACTGGTTTCATGCACGTCATTTCGATGAAATCAAACTCGATGCCGCTGGCGGCTAACTCTTTCATGGCTTCTTCAGATTCCTTGACGCCGTGTAAATACGTAACCACCGTGATCGCTTTGTTCGCCTTAACCGCCGCGTCCGAAGCCTTCGCGTGTTGCGTGGACTTGTGCAACGGTAAGAATTGGTTCGGGTTGCACGGACCTCTGGTCTTCATCATCTTCACCGGCAACAACAAAACGCCCGGCCCGTTGTCGCGAATCATAGATTTCGCTAAACCGTACGCCTCGTTCGGTTTACTCGCGGAGCAAATCTTCAAACCAGGGATGCCCATGATGTACGCGTGGAACGGTTGCGAGTGCTCCGCACCAAGCGATTGGTTCGGCGCGGTACCACCGGCACCGATGACGGTCATTGGCATTTTGAACTGCCCGCCGGTGGTGGCGTACGTGTTCCCGGCGGAAGAGAGTTCCGCCATGCCGTAGATACCAAAGTTTGCGTTCATCAACTCCACGATCGGCCTGTATCCGTTCATGGCTTCGCCCAAGGCTTTACCGATGAAGTGACCTTCGTCGATGATTTCATCCGCGGCTCGCAATCTCCCGAACGCTTGTTGCGTGTTCGCCGGAATGTTGTACGAAGACCCGGCTTGTAAATCCTCGGCGTGCGCCAAACACGTCGGGTCTCTCAACATTTCTTCCAAAACTGCCAAGTTGACCGCGTCACCGATGGAAATACCTTGCGGCGTATCGCACAATCCTCTCAAGTCCGCGATTCGCTTTTCCAACCCGGCTAAAGTGTTCGGGTCGACGATTTTCTTCGTCGTTTCTTGCGCCTTGGCCAAACCCATCTCCGGTTCGCGTTGCGAGTAATCCACTTGCCCGTTCGGATCTGGGTACTCCAACTCCGCCGCTAAACTCGGTGGCGGTGGCGGAGACGCGTCCGCAAAGTCCAACGCTCTCTTCACTTCGTCCTTCGCTTTCTTTGTCAACGCTTGCAAATCCAAACCTTGCGCGTGCGCGGACTGTTCGAAAATCGTAATCGGGTCGCACTCTTTTCTCGCCCATCTCTTCTCGTCCTTGCGGTTTCTCTCGTGTTCTGGATCCGCCGGCGAGTGACCGTTAAATCGAAACGTGTGCACTTGCAAAATTGCCGGACCTTTCGTTCTCACGTGGTTAATCGCCGCTTTACCAACCTTCAAGACATCCGTCACGTCTTGGCCGTCGACCAAGACGCCCGGGACGCCGTAATGCTTCCCTTGCTCAAACACCGACTGGTTTTGCGCGACATCCTTCGTGAACGTGTTAATCGCTCTCCCGTTATCGATAACCAAGAACAAAATCGGCAAATTCTCCTTCGCGGCGGCGTTCAAGCACTCCGCCATTCTCCCGTTTTGCGCGCCGCCTTCGCCGACAAACACAATCGCGATGCGTTCGTCCTCCATACCTTCCTTGCCTAAAAACTTATCCAAAACGATCGATCTCGCGGCGCCAACCGCGTACGGTAACTGCTCAGAAACCAACGCCCATCCACCTTGGAAGTTATTCTCCACGTCGTAAATGTGCATACTTCCTCCGGTACCTCTGCACGTCCCGCCGTCTTTCCCGTACAACTCCGCCATAACTTTACCGGCGTCCACGCCGCAGGCGATGGCGTGACAATGATCTCTGTAATACGAGTGCTTCAAATCAGACTTGCGAATGCTGTTCGCCAACAAGGCTGGAATAGACTCTTGCCCGTTATCCAAGTGCATGAACCCGCGAATCTTCCCGCCCATGTACGACTGGTTGCACTCGTTTTCAAAGTCTCTGCACAACTGCATCATCTCGTACGCGTTTTCCAACTCTTCCTTGGTCAATTCCCCGAACGTTTTTAAATCCTCCTCGGAGGTTTTAAACTCCGATTTCAAAACCGTTTGCGCGTCCTCCCACGGGGTCGAGATGCGCAAACGCTCCAGGTTTTTCGGGACGTCTTCCTTCTTTTGCGTCGTCGTTTTCGCGGCTGCCGCTTTCGCGAAGCATCTCAATCCTCCTCTCTTGTTCTTGTTGTAATTGTTCTTGTTGTTGCGCGTTTTATTCGTAGTATTCAAAACGTGGTGTCGTCGCCCTCCCAACGCGAAACTCGTCGCCCGCGTCGTCGTCATCATCTTTATTGAACAACAACACGTTTCGATGTCGTATCAAGAAGCCCCGTTCTCAAAGTAAATCGTTATTTATGCCTCTCGGGAAAAGAATGAATGAGTAACGCTATTCTTCTAAAAACGCTATCCAAACGAGGCGTCTCTTTCTTTTGAGGGGCAACCAACCGCTTTTTTTCTTTCTTTCTTTTTTTTGCGGTTGAATTTTTTTCGTGGTCGTGGTTGCTCCTTTTTCTCCTTTTTTACAAGGAGGAGCTCTTTTTTTTTTGTCCTTCCTTCCTCTCTTTTTTTGGGGCGTCCTTTCCTCACAAAAAGTCACCATTTATCCGATATACACTAATCGTCTACGAAACGCGCGCGGATAATATATATTTATACGCAACGCATGCGTTCCTTTAAAACAGAATAAATTTTCGTGAGAACAACGGAGGAGGTTTTTGTGCTTTTCACAGGCGCGCGCGCTCTCTTTTGAGACGATGTTTTTGACGACGATGAGTGAGACTTTGAAGACGTCGTTTTTGTCGTTTGGAGAGAGGCGGAACGAACATCATCCTCCCCGAGCGAGAAAAACATCGTCCCTCTTGGCGAAAAGGAAAAGGAAAAGGAGGCGTTTGATGATATCTTCTCTTCCTCGCCGGGCGAGGACGACGATGAAGGCGTCGTCTGAATCGTCGTCGTCCGAGAAGAAGAGGAGCGAAAGAGTGCTCTTAGAAGAAAAAGAAACGACGAAGAGTAGTAATAAGAATAAGAATAAAGATGATAATACGAACGCAACAACAATATCAACAACAACAACAACATCGAGAGAGGTTTTACTGGCTGAATGCGCCGCGGACGCCAAAAGCGCGTCGTCGTTTTCGACGTGCGCGGATTCGTGCGAGGCGAACGTCGTCTTACTCGAGAACGAGTTACCGACCGCGGCGAAACGGCTGGAGTTTAAAAACGAGGACATCGACAATCGCCCGGGCGTGTATCACAGAGTGGGGAACTCGACGACGGAACAGGCGTTGGCGAATTCGGTGAATATTCTGTTAGGCGTTGGGACGTTATCGGTACCGTACGCGTTGAGAGAGAGCGGATGGGCAGGGATCGTCGTTTTATTGTTGTTGGGAGCGACGACGAATTACACCGGGAAGACGTTGATTCGATGTCAAAGGCGAGGCTCTTTGCCGATGCGAACGAATTTTAACACGTACTCGGACGTGAACGAAGACGGGAGCGTGACGGTTGTTAAAAAAGCGAGGAGAGCGTTAACCACGTATGAAGATATCGGTGAAGCGGCGTTTGGAGAGTTTGGGAGAAGTTTGATTAGTTGGGTGCTGTACGCCGAGTTGATCGGGACGTGCGGTTTGTTTTTCATCTTAGAAGGCGATCATTTGAAGTTGTTGTTTGAATCGACGATGTCGCAATCGAAAGAGACGCTGATGTTGTTAGCTGCCGGTGTTATGATCCCTACGACTTGGTTGGTTGATTTATCGAAACTTTCACTCATTGGCGCGTTGGGATTTGTCGCCTCGGTCGGTTTAACCGGAGTCGTTGGGTGGGATTTAATTCAAGCGTTGACGAATCCGAGCGGGTACGAGTTTCCGCACACGGCTTTGGTACATTATTCCACGTACCCTTTATCTTTCGGTTTGTTAGCGTTCGTGTTCGCGGGACACGCGGTGTTTCCCGCGATATACACGTCCATGCAAAAACCGGAAGAGTACGAGTCTATGCTAGACAAGACTTACGGGGTCGTCATGATTAACTGTTTACTTCTGGGATGCGCTGGGTATTTCTTATTCGGCGACCAAGTGTCCTCGGAGGTGACGTTAGATTTACCAGCTGGAATTATTAGCACGATTGCTCTAGGATTAATCACGATCAACCCGCTCGCGAAGTTCGCGTTAACGATGGACCCGGTCGCTCGAGGCGTAGAGGAGAAGTTCAATTTAGACACATCGAAAGCTGAAAATTTACTTCCCGCGAGAGTCTCTAGGACTGGTTTAGGATTGTTCGCGCTCGGTTTAGCCGTGAAACTTCCTTTTTTCGGCGTAGCCATGAGCTTAGTCGGCGCCGTGCTGACTTTATCGGTCAGCCTTATCTTTCCAACCGCGTGTTATCTAAAAATGTTCGGCGACGAGTTAGACGCCAAGGAGAAGTGGTTGAATTACGCCATCGTCGGTCTTGGATTTTTGTGCGTCGGAAGCGGCACGTACTCGGCGGTGAGCGCTTTGATGGACGCCAGCTCAGACTTTGGCATGTAGATATTATAGAGGAGAGATGCCTTCGGGTAGACATATAGATAGCAGCAACACGAATTTGTACATATTATTATTAGAAGTCAAAAAGCTAAGTTCACAGAGGAAAAACTAAATCTATCATCATCATCGTCATCGCAAACTGGTCCCTCGAAAACTCCCACCATCCTTCACAATCTCAAAACACACTTTCATCCACCACATGGGAAACACGATCCAAATCACGTTCGCGAATAGCACCACCATTTTGCTCCCGAAACTCGCCCGTTCGTAATAGCGCTGATACGTGTAATTCGAAAAGTAAATAACCGTTCCATACATCATCTGATAGTTAAATATCAACCCAATCAACCCGTACGCCAACGGCGATACGCCAAACCTGCTCAAATCGTACGTCGCTCCAATCGTCATTGCAATCGTCGGCGCAATCGTCACAAATCCGTTCCCAGTATCCACCCAAAACCCCCAACTTTGCGTCTGGACGTAACTCGGGTCCAACAGAGCGTACGTGGACCAAATCACGTGCCAATGTTTTAAACTCAAAGCTTCCCGAAGCGTGATTTTCTCGAACAAACACAAAGGCGTCGGTAAATCTCCTCCTCCTCCTCGTCGTTTTTCCACTTCCTTCTTCAACTTTCGGTACGTTTTTTGCACCTCGTTTTGGTGCACGAATAAACTCATCTCCCATATGCATATGAGAACGTTCACGGCGTTGAAAAGCGTCAACAACGCGTGCGTGAAGTTGATTCTTTTCTCGTTAACATCGTGATATAAATCGTAATGGACTTTGACGAACGGGAGCCAGAAAAGAAGAACGAATGCGGTCACGTACGTGAACGCGTGCAGTTTTGGCCCCCCCTTTTCGCTGCTGTTGCTCCTCATTCTTTTTCTCGGTTCGTCGTCGTGTGCTCCTCGCGGTAAAGAGCAGCTTTTGCCGTGCAAAGTTGTGTGTTTGTTTAGTCAATCGGATGTGAGGAGTTTTTAACTCTCTTTTCGTCCTCTGTCCAAAGAAATTTCTTAATTTGAGAAAAACGCTTACTTTTTTGGTCAAAAAAAAACAACAACAAAACAAAAGCCTAATTAATAAGCGCACCACCTTTTCTTCGCTTTGAACGGGCGCTGTCGCGCGCTGTGTTTGTTGTTGTTGTTATCGTTGTAGTAAACGAAAGAGAGAAGGAGACGAAGGAAACGACGACGAAAACGAAAGATGATGATGAAAGCAAAAACATCTGTTGCGGTAAATGTAAACATTTATATCTATAATTCTCTCTTAAACTCTTGTTTTGTTAACACCCGGCAACAACGATTCGCGATTGATGATGGCGTTTTTAACTAACCACCACTTTTACCCCCTTTTACCACGCAGGAGAACTACGAGGACGCGAAGATGGATGATGATTTTCTCACCTTCTTTCGAGTCGAAGATATTTCCTTGAAAGATATCGATATGAACGTGGAGAGAGATTACGAAGATTTTGATCTCGACGCGCTTTTTTTAAAGAGCAGCAATGTGACTTTTAGCAGCGAAGAAACAGCAACAACCACGGAGGAGGAAGAGGATCAAAAGAAGATGAAGAAGATAAAGGTCAAAAAAGACGAAGATGAGGACGAGGATGCGATGATGCGCGCGTTTCTGTTCAACTGCGCGGACGAATACGTGGAAAAGTTTTGGACCGTGAGCGAGGACGTATTTTTGAACAAAATGTGGCAAAAACCTTCGACAAAACCGACTCCGTCGTCGGCGTCTTCAGACGAGACTTCCGAAGAAGACGAATCTTCGGGTGCTCTGTTTTTGGATCGATTGGAAGCGCTCGCGAAGGAGGACGAAGACGTCAAGGCGTTGTTTTTCTTGGACGATGTGACTCCCGCGGCTGAAGATGGCAACGAAGAAAAAGGTTTTGATCTTTCGCGCATGACGTTGAGCGAGGACATAAGAGGGAATAAAAATGTTCTCGGGGAGAAGTTGGCGGCAAACGTTCGAAGGCACGCGAGAGACGTGTTACTGTTCGAGCTCGAACGCGCTGGATTTCTCACCGCCGCCGAAAAGAAGACGAAGAAGAAGACGAAGAAACAGGATGAAAAGGAAGAGGATACGAACGCGACGATACCAACCTCTCCCACGCGAACTCCCAAGAAATCTTCTACGATACAACCGCAGCCGTGGGATAATCTTTCCTTCGCCATCGATCGCATTCGAGAGTTGCAAAAAAGCGTCGTCCAGATCGCTTCGTCCAGATCATTAAATCCCTCGAAAAACAATTACGACGACCAAAAAATCAACATCGTCGCCGATAACGTGTGCTCGAGTTTGCGAGATTTGAACAACATCGAAACTCGTCAACTGAATCGCGCAAAGAAGGCGATGAAAACGACTTTATCCGTCCCAGACGGGCGCGTGTTGCGAGTCATCGAAGATAAGTTCAAACATTCCAGGAAAGTTGCTCTGGTGGCGTTTGAAAAGTTTTGCGCAAAGACGACGACGACGTGCGAACACAATTCTATTCCTCGCGATGACCAGGAGAACGATAAAAAGTTGGTGAACACGCCCACTCGTGATAAGAAACATTTGAAGAGTGAAGAAGAGACGCGCGGCGAGAATGATGACGTCGACGACGACGACGACGATGAAGGAGAAAAATCGAAACGACACGGGAAACGCGTCAAAAAAATTCTCTCAGAGTGGCTGTATGAAAACTTTTATCCGACGGGCACCAGAAAGCGACCGGTACCAACAAAAGTGGAGAAGAAAATGTTAGCCGAGAAAACTGGGTTGACGCAAACGCAAGTGACAGATTGGTTCGTAAACGCGCGGGCGAGGTTGTGGAAACCGAGAGTGGAAGGCATCGTGCGTTCGGTCATCGACGAGTTGAAGAACAAGGAAGGAATGTGAATAACGCGACGACGACGACGGCGACGGTTAATATCTTCTGGTATTATTATTATTATTATTATTATTATTATTATTATTATTATCATACCGTTATCACATCTTTCACTCTCTCTTTCTCTCTCGCGCTCTTCTCTTCGTCGCACTCGCGTTGAGAGAACACGCGAGAAGTTTTTACGGTTGCATCGTGTTCGCGGCTTCGTACGCCAACAATCGATCCTCCTCTCTTTTAAACGCCAAAAACTCCTCGCTCGGTTTCGGATGCGTCTTGCCGTTTTCCGTCTCGTAAAAATCTCGTATCTTTGGAATGTGTTCGGGCACGATAATCTGCCCCTCGTACTCCGGATCCGCGCCGTGCTTTTTCAACGCCTCCATCGCTTCCTCGTTTTGCATATTCTCCGCCCAACGATACGCCGTATCCCCGGCGTTATTCGACGCGTTCACTTTCGCCCCGAGCGAAACCAACAAATCGATCCCTTCCACCCAGTTATCGTACGCCGCGTTAAACAACGGCGTGTTCCCAGCCGCTTCGACCTCGTTCACGTCCATCTTTTCCTTCTCGATTAAATCTCTGATCAGATTCTCGTCTCGTCGAAACACCGCTCGGTGAATCTTCATCGGACCAACCACGCCTCTCCCGCGCATGGACCCGCCGCCGTCCTCTTTCACGCCGACGCACCCGTATTTTAAGGGGAACGGGCCGGAAACGCGTTTGTACCACGGTTCGATTTCCGTCATTTATCTTCTTCTTACTCGCTTGTTTGTTCTTTGAAAATCTAACGCGTTTTGGATTCTTTTTTTTTCTTTTTTTTTAAGCGTTTTTATTAGTGTTTAGGGTGTTCGTCGTCGTTGAAACCACCCCATTAAAATTCCAGTCAATCGTCAAGTCTTGCGCTATATCTTCATAAAGAAAAGAGAGAGAGAGAGAGTCAAGAAGAGAGACGGATCGAACGCGGAGAAGAGACAAAAAGAATGGGTCTCTTCGATGGTTTTTCCTCCTCCTCCTCTAAACCTTCGTCTTCTTTAAACGCCTCCTCCTCCTCTAAAAACGACGCGTTTCCGATGAATTCTATTCTTTCCGATGATGTCGAAACTTCTCTCGTCGTGAACGCGAGCAACAACAACAAGCACAACAACAGAGGAGAAGAAGAAGAAACAATAACGATGATGGATAACAACAACAATCTCAGCGTCAACGAAATGCCGATGTCGCCGCAACCGTCGAAGGAAAAAGACCCGATAAAACTTTGGGGGGTGAAACTTTTGTTTTCCGAGAGGAGCATCTTTTGGCTCTTAGCCTCGGGGGCCTTGTTCGCCTACCTTGGATTTACGACGGTGCAAGAGTACGTGTTTCGAAATCACGCGAAAGAGGCTATTGGGTTTCGCTTCGGCGGCGTCGTGACGCTGGTGACGAGTTTTACGTACGCTTTGTTGGGGTTTTTGGAACGGTTGGCGAACGACGAGTTTAGAGAGAGCGGTAGCGGGAGTAGCGGGAGTAGTAGTAGTACTAGTGGGGGGGGTAATCATAGCAGAGGATTTAACGCGCTGATAGATGATGAAGAACAGCAAAAACACAACAACAAGAACGCTTTTAGAGGGAAGAATACGACGACGACGACGAGTTGTAAAAGGAGCTTTAATATTTTTAGAAGACGGGCGAAGCTTAAGGATTACGTGCTTTTAGCGACCATGACGAGCGGAGGGATGTATTTGACCAACTTTAGTTTATCGTATATTAATTACACGACGAGGATTGTCGCCAAATGTTCGAAAGTGATACCGACGATGGTTATGGGGGCGTTGATGCAAGGAAGGCGGTACGAGAAGAAAGATTATTTCGCGGCGATGACTTTGGTGTGCGGAGTGTGTTTGTTCGCGCTGGGAGACAGAGCGAGTTTGCCGCAGTTCCAACCCAAAGGGGTGGTGATGATAGTGTGCGCGTTATTTATTGAAGCCGCGGCGGGGAATTTCGAAGAGAAGAGGTTGTTCAACGTCAGTTTGCCGGCGTCGCACGCGGAAGTCGTCATGCACGCGAATATTTTCGGACTTTTAATGACTACGTTTGGAATGACTTTAAACGGCGAGATTTGGCCGATAGTCGCCTACATGAACTCCCACCGAGAGTGCGTGTTCCGAGCGATGATCGCGGCCTCTTTCGGATACATGAGCGTCTCCTTCATCTTGCTTTCCATTCGACAGTACGGCGCGACGAATACAGAGATTATTAAAGCTTTGAGAAAAATGCTCTCCATCGCGCTGTCGTTACTCTTGTATCCGAAACCGATGGGTTGGAGATACGTCACCGGTACGTGCGTGACCGCGTTCGGTATCCTGACCTTATACGCGATCAAGAAGCGAAGGTACGTGAAAGCAGCTGGTAACGCCGAGGCTTTTAAATAAAGAGTAGCATAGAATACGAGAGTTGTTCCAATACCGGTGATGATGTATTCATTTCTATTTCGCACACAAAAAGCAGCAATGTTACTACATTTTCCCTCCGCTCTTCGTCATAAAAACACTCACCTCCTCCGCGCACTCAAAGTCCCTGTAACTCTTTCAAACACCAACCGAATACACAAATGGAGTTAATCAGCACGCAACGCATGAGCTACGAGTCGTGGCTGCACACGTGGAACCTCGAAGACGACGACGACTTTTCGAGCGGCGACGACGACGACGGCGAGTCTCGCGACACCAACACTAAAGAAAGAAGCGCGACGCTGAAGGATTTGCGAACAGTCCAAAGGCGCGAGTGTTCGCACGAGGAGGAGATAAACGGACAGTGCTGCGCGATATGTTTATCGAGGTTTACAAAAAAGAGAGAGGAGACGGAGGACGACGATGGGAACAAACAACGCGCGGGAGTTCAAAGGTGTTTTCGCCTGGCGGAGTTGCCGTGCAAACACGTCTACCACGAAGAGTGCATCGAGAGTTGGCTCGCTCGAAGCCGACGGTGTCCGACGTGTCGGAAGAGTTTACGAGAGAAGAAGAAGAAAACAGGAACGCAAGCGAAGAATGGAAGCGAAGAGAGGTTGTTATCGCGACCAAACGACGACGAGGAGGAGGAGGAGGAGGAGGAGGACGACGACGCGCGCGCTCATCAGAGTCGACGGGAGTTGGAGCGCGAGTCCGTCCGTCGGCTGCGAGAGATGGAAACGCGGGCGCGCGAGCGAAGAGCGAGGGAGATAGAGGAGGAGAGGCGCGCGAGGAGAAGGAATAGGATGGAGACGGTTTTAGAACACGAAGGAATGAACGAGGAGATCTTTGAGAGCGTCATGACGCACGCCATGGGGTTGTTAGAAGCAGCCGCGGTGGCGGGAGAGGAAGACGAGGAAGACGAGGACGTTGAAGAAAAAGAAGAAGAAGAAGAAGAAGAGCAGAGGCTACCAAGGGCCAGGGTAGCGAATCAAACAGGCGCTGGGTCGTTACTCGTCGGTACTCGCGGGAACAACTACGGGGCGAACGGTTCGAACACGTCGTAGTTTTACATAATAATAGTAGAAGTAGAAGTAGAGATGCTGTAAAGTTTATACAGTACATGACGCGCTAATTTATAATACACACACACTTTTAAACGAAAACTCTATAACTAAATTCGAGTTGCTCGTACGCGCTCTCGGTTCCTAAACCTCGACGGGCCCGTTCCCTGATCCTGATAAAGGATTCTCTTCGTCTTCGTCGGTAAAAGGTGAATTCGCATCGCGATAGTACCGGTTCGGAATGCCTAACCAAAATTTCCACATCTCAACACCTCTATCCCATTTGAAAGTTTGATCCGTATCGCAAGGCACGTTTGTTTTCGTGAGTTTGATTTCATCGCTGTCGTCTTCTTTTTCCATCGAGTACATGGCGTACATGCCTTCGTCTCGGGAACCGACGTTGGCGTCGTTGTCTCTCGGAAGCAAAACCGCTTCGCGAATGACAACGCGCGGAGTTTTTTGCTGTTGAGAAGAAGACGACAACGACGACGACAACATTTTCTTTTGTCTGTTCGCCGCGGTGTTACTCGATTTTGTCGTCAAGTACTGTGCCGTAGCTTGACGAAGTTGTATTCTCTCGTCTTCCGAAACCGAATCTTCTTCGATGATACGCTCGATCCAACCGTCCGCGTCTCGAAACAACGACGCGTTGGTCTTCTTAGAATCACAAAGTATCTTCACCATGCGCGATCTCGTTCGCGCGTCCGTTTTCGCCGCATTTTCCTCGCTCTCGCCTCTACAAAACGTTTCGTACACTCTCACCGCATCTTCGATTTTCGAATCCGCGGCGTAGGCGTCGATGATGACCAAATAACTCGCTGCGTCTGGCGAAACGCCCGTCGTACTTTCCAACTCGCGAATCAAATCAACGGTTTCATCAATCTCACCGCTCTTTGCCAGGGCGTTAAACGCCGCGTTGTATACTCTCACGTCTACGCGCACGCGCAAACGATCGATTTCTGCCAGGACCCACTTCGTCCCGCTCGCGTCTCTTCGCAAGGCGAAGAATTTCAACAACGTCGCGTACGTGTACTGATCTGGTTTCAATCCCGACTCCGCTAATCGCGAAAGCCATTCGTACGCATCGTTCGGTCGATCCGAAGCTACTGAGGCGTCTATTAACGTGTTGTACGTGATGAGATTTGGCGAACACTCTGCCTCTTCCATCTTCTTAAAGACCTCGTCGATGACTACTCTGGCGTAGTCGTCCACTCGTTTATTCTTCACGGAGGAATTGGACGAGAACAAGACGGAGACGCGTTTGAGAATGGCGTTAAACGTCGCCGTCGTCGGTTTCACGTTCACCGCTTGCATCACTTCTAACACTTTAAACATCTCGGTAATGATTTTCTTTTCTTCTTTTAAGCTCCCCGGCGTTTCGAATTCGCTGTAGTTGAGACCGTCAATGAACGCCGTAAACGTGTGCACGTTTGGTTTCACGTCAATTTTGTCTCTTCTGAGCATGCCGTCGAACAACACTTTCCTCGCCTCGTCGACCCGTCTCGCCAGACACAAACGTTGGATGTACGACGTGTACGCGCGCACGCCTGGTTTCGACCTCGCAGTGGCGTACTTCTTCCTCCCAGCGAGTTCAAGAAACTCTTCGGCTTTATCGAGTCGATTGCACTTGGCAAACGCGGTGACTAAAGCGCCAAACGTGGCTTCGTTTTCCGGGACGTTGAATCCCCGCATCATTTTCAGCGTCGATTCAATACCTTTGACGTTCTTTTCGTCTCCAAACGATTCAATCAACACGTTGAAACAAGACGCCGAGAGTAACTTTGGATTGGCTTTCGATAAAAACCGTTCCGCCTCGGACCGCTTCTTCGCGGAGACGAAAGCTCGGACGCCGGAGACGACCGCGTTGTTGTCAAACTCGGCCGGAAACGTTTTCTTCTCCTCCGTGAGGTGCGTTTCAAGACGTCGCCAAAAATCTAACGCCGTGTCCAACGTCGGCTCTACTCTCGGTCCGAGCGCGAGACACTTTGGATCGAGTAATTTCTTACTATTATTATTGCTACTGTTACTACCGCTACTCCTCGCCGCCGCTGCTTTCAGAGAACTATACGGCGCCTGCCGTTGCAACCTGCCATAGTACCCTTGCTCGTCCTCTTCTGAACAAAACTTGGCTAATATCTGAATCACGTCGCAATAACTTTCCAACGAACAAAACATCTTTTCTCCGCCTTTCCGCGCTTTGTACTTCTCTTCGGCTAACTTGAACACCGCCGCGACGTATCTCATGCGACTCGAACTTCTATTTCTATATCCCAGCGCTTTCGTTCGCGCCCTCTCCACGCGCACGAGCAACGCAATCGTCGCCGGGGAAACGATCGATACGGCGTTTTCGCCGTACTTCCCGCTCAAACACTCCCTCAACAAAGCGCAACAGTGCAACACGCAGTCTCGATCGATGGCCAACGCTTGCACGGCGCTGAATACGGTCACTCGTAAACCTGGTTTATCCGGATTCTTTTCCAGTTCAGAGAGAACGGATTGGCATATTTCCGCCGGAGTGGCCGTTTTCGAAAACTGCGACATCATCGAAGAAGGAGCAGAAGAAGAAGAGGAAGACGAAGCCGTCGACGACGTTGGTCTTCGTTGGTTCTTCCCGTACGACGCAGAAGAGTTTGGAGACCTCCAAGACGTAACGTTGTTGTTGTTCTTCGTGGAGGAGGCGTTTGCTGCGCTTTTGCTGCTACTCGCACTCCCACTCCTCCACCGTCGTCTCTCATCACCGTTCTCCTTTTCCGCGCTTTTGCTCGTTCTCACGCTTTCTCTTCTTTCGTCGTCGTTGGAAGAAGAGGACGACGGCGGATAAGAGGAAGACGACGAAGACGCACAAACCGACGAAGACTCTCGACGCCGCCCAAACCCGAAAAAGAAGAAAGGACTGTTCTCATCATCATCATCATCGTCGTCACCGTTCCTCCTCTTCCTTCTCTCCGTCGTGAAAGTCGTTCTTCTGAAACGCTGTCGTTTCTCGCGTCGCGTTGTTTGCCCGACACCAAAAATGCCTCTTCCCGACGACGACGACGTCGTCACGAGGCCCAATTTCGCACTCGTCATCAATGCCTTCGTTCTCTCTCCTAGTAGTAGTAGTAGTAGCAGTAGTATTCGTAGTACCACCACGACGAGCACAGTTTATGTGTTACTGTGCCACATCAGAGAGAGAGAGAGAGAAGCAAAGCAGTTCCCTCTTCTTTATCTCGTTTTTTTGTAAAGTCATCGTCATTTTTTGCGTACGTTCCACAGACGAGAGCAGAGAGTCAAATGTCGTTTTGTGCGAACGAATTGCGAGCTTTTTTTTTCTTTGCGCCGGAGAAAAAAAAAAAAGTACGAACACCCTAAACAATGCAACACCGCCAGACGCTGTCTTTTTTGCGACGACGGTCCAAATTTTCTTTCTCTCTGCCGCTTCGAATCCTCACACGTATTCGTAGAAACACAGTTAGAGAGAGAGAGAGAGAGAGCAGAAGAAACGCTTTAAAGAAGCGAGCACATCGTAAAATATATATAATCGGAGGAACGAAAAGAACTAAAGGTACGAACTGTAACAGAGTGAGGTTTTGAGGAGAGGAAAGAGAGAGAGAGATGATCATCATTTCTCTCCTTTTCTCTCTCTCTCTCGGGAAGGAGTCGGGGGATTCAAACGATCACAATAATCAAATCTTTCTTTCTCCGGTCTCTCTCTTTTTATATAAACCGTCTCTCGTCTCCCTCTCGAAACGCTTCGAGACGCGAGAAAGCGAGATCTGCTTTTGTTGCGCGAGATACTCTCTCGGTTTTGGCAATCGCTGACGATTTTACCGCCTCTCTTTTACCATCATCATCATATTATTATCGTCCCACAGAGATCATCAAAAATCGTTCATTAGGAAAAGATGGCGCCTTCCAACAACAAATATTTGGAAAAAATCAAAGGCGACGTCTCTTTACATCGAGAGAGAGGCGCACAAAAAGGCGGCGGTTTCGAAGGAATCCCGTGGTTAGAGGACGAAGAATGGGACGGTCGAGTGTTGTGCTGCTCGGAATCCGTGTGTAAGAAACTCACCGCGTTTGGGTTTTTAATGTTAGTCTTGGGGTTGATTTTTGGCTTGTACGTGTACGAGCCGGAGAAGGAAAGCGCGGATTTTATCGCCTACACGGGGAGTGGATTTTATACCCCGATCGCGTCGGTTACCTCGCGAATGGCTGTTGAAGGGTACAACACGGATTCGTTTAAAGCGGGACAGAGAAATGCGTTTACGTTGTCCATGGCGGAGTATTTGAACGTGCCGAGCAACGCGACGAAGGTGATTTTGGTGGAGGACAAATTGTGGAAGAAGAGAAGAAGTTTGAAAGCGTACTACGGGTTTGTGGACGTTGGGTACGTGGCGTACGCGAGAGATATGGAGCACGCTGATGAGTTGAAGACGAAGATTGAAGCGTTGGTGTATTCGGTAGAAGGAGATGCGAACTTGGCGTTTGTGCAGTTGATGAAGAAGAACGGGGTGAACGCGGTCACCGTCCAAGGCGTGTACACGGAGTCGTTGATCAAAGCGCCACCGCCGCCGAGCCCGCCGCCGCCGGGACCGGGGACGGTTCCGGGCCCGCCGCCAACGCCGAACGACGAAGGGTCGCCGGCGTAATTTGATTGAGTAAACAACGAAAATGTGTTTAAATCGAGATGATTTGAATGCGCTTTTTTGCTCATATTGATGGGATTGTACAACAACAACAACAACAACAACAACACATGATAAGAACTGAATAAACGAGTGTTAAATATGATGAGAGCTTTAATATACGTATACATATATACATGCATATATAAAATGTTTTAATGAATTTTTAAAAACCGCGTACTTAAAACACGATAATAGTCAAATGACAAGATGAATGATGGTGATGATGAAAAAAGTGGATTTGTTTTATTTACAAGGGTCTGTGTTTTTGTCTGTTTCTTCTGTGTTCTGTCTTCGAAAACGAGAACTAGCAGCACGCCCCACCGGCTGGAGCACCACCACTCGACGCCGCCACTGGACTTGGTCCGCAATCGAACAACCCGTAATGCTTCGATCGATCGCCAACCACGTCGAAGTGTTTCCCCAACCACGTCTCGCCTAACATAGATCCGGTGTTCCCGCACACCAACATCGGTTTCCCGGTTTCCAATCTGTGGTGGTCGTCCAACGAATACGCGTTCGGGTTTCCTTCGATTGTTCCTTTGTACACCGCGTACTGGCCGTAATCCTCGCACAACGTTTCCAACCTCCCGGCGGGTAACTTGAACAACCTGTACGTGATTGAATAAAACGTAGCCTCGCCCAATAACTCTTGCAACTTTTCATCCTTCACTTCAATCACGTGTCCTTCCAACACTCTCGGATCGGTAAACCCAACCGACACGCACAACCGTTTAAAGTCTTCCACGTACATCGCCCCGCCTAAACACTCGCCCAACAAAACCGGATCCTTCCTCAACTCTTGATCCAAGCGTCGATCGCAATACACGTCCGAAAAATAAAACTCGCCTCCGTCCGCCAACGCGTCGTACACGCCTTGCAAAACAGCCTTCTTATCCGGACTTAAATTCACCACGCAGTTGGAAATGGCTAAATCGATCGTTCCGTTCTCAACGCCAGCCTGTTTCACGTTCTCGATTTCTCCTTTCACAAACTTCATGTTGTTTTCTTTATACCCGAGCGTTTGCTTGCAATACTCGTCCACGTACTTCCTCGCCACGTCTAACTGATTATCAGTCATATCCACGCCCGTCACGAACCCTTTCTCCCCGACCAAACTCGCCGCCACGTAACAATCTCTCCCCGAACCGGAGCCTAAATCTAAAACCCGTAACCCTTCGATCCCTTGCGGCGTCGGCGATCCGCACCCGTAATATTTCGCCTTGATTTCATCCGGCACCAGACGTAAACATTTTTTAAGATACGTCGGCAATCCACCGGGCGTGCAACACGCGCTCGTTTTCAAATCCGCAGACGTCGTCAGCGTTTCCCCGTAGTACTGTTCCACGGATTTTTTGATCAGATCGTCGCCGCCTTCGATGGTCGCCCCGAGGAGCGTGTCCATCATCGCGTTCGAAGAGGAAGAGGAAGATGCTTTCGTCACAATTCGATTACTCGTCGAAACTTTTTTCTTTTGCTGCTGAACTTTAGAAAAGAAGAAGAGAGGGGACGAGGTCGAAGCGAACGACGCGGAGGACATTAATTTTATAACAACGCGGAAGAGAGTTTCAGAGAGACTTCGGCGGTGGTGGTGGAAAGATGTACTACCGCTTTGCAATGAGGAGGGGATGTGACGTCGTTTTTTTTTGGAGTTTCGTCTCACGAGAGAGTCTCTTTCTACAACTACTATTCTACTACACTTATTACATCTTTTTTTTCACGTTCGGTTGATTCTGAGCGCCTTTATGAACGACTCGATTCTTACCATCGAAGGTTTCCCACGTATCTATGTTCTTGCTCGCTTCGTTTATGCACGCGATCAACAACTTGACCAACTCGTTGTCGGACTTTTCCGGCGGCGCGAGCAAATCTCTCGGCGGTATGCCGTTTTGGTAGGTTCGCTTATCGAACCTCCACTGGCCGAATTTACCCGGGGTGAACGTGCCGTTTAAGGCGTAGTCCATGCCGTAGGTGAAGTGGATGGAGAGGAAGTCACCGATGGACTTGTCCCAGGGCGGTTGCGCGGTGAGCTGCGGGCGCAAGTCGTGTTGTAATCCGACGCGGTAGGCGGCGATGGTGTAACCGTACATTTCGAGAACCCATCCCCAATCTCGATTGGCTTCTTTGTCTTTTTTGATCGCTAAGGTGGTTTCTACCCAAACTGGGGCGAGTCGTTTCAAATCGTCTTTGCGAATGAAGACTGGGGAGGAACCGATCGGATCGACTTTTTCGATATCTTGAGCGCTCATTTTATCGTTTCCGACGAAGCGTTTGACTAAAGTTGGCCATCGAGACGGTTCGATGTAAAAGAACGGGAACGCGGCCGGTCGTTCGCCAATCATCAGGTTAGGAATCGGTTTGATGTACACGTGATCGGGTTCAGCCATTAACACGTACGTTTCTTCAATTTTGTCGCACTTTTCAAAGTACTGCATAAACGCGTTTGGTCTGCTCAAGACGACAAATCCCATCTCGTTGTCTAATCGATCGACCACGCAGGTTGGAATTTCCGACATCAACGAATCCGGTTTGTCGTGCAAAACTCGAGTAAAACCACCCATTTGACACGGCTCTTCCTTCGTTTCCTGCTCCACGCATATCTTTTTCTGTTTCTTCCAGTGAAAATACATTACGCGCACTTGCCACGCCTGATAGACGTTCGCGTTCGTCGTGACCAACGTGTGAAACTTCCGATGACTCCCCGGGTCTCCTTTTGTCGGTAACTGCGGTGCCAAACTCCCACTCGTCCACGGATTCGCCGAATCTTTCGCGCCAATCGCCATCTCCGGCCTCGCTTGGTGCTTCAACCAACACGCTCGATACTTTTGCCCTAAACACCCGTTCGCGTCCCCGCACCACACCCACACGTTGCACGCCCGGTCGCCGACGGCTTTCCCGTCCGGGTTCATGGAGAGACAATCCTCGTGACACTCTCTCGCGCTCGATTTAAAGTTGTTCTCGCCCCATTTCGACACGGACCCGGAATATTCCGCGTGAACTATTGGATTAAAATCGCCCCATTTGCCTACTACTTCTAAAGGTTGTTGTTTTGCGTTTTTTCGTTGTTGCAACGAACCACCACCACTCTCGACACCATCATCACCATCATCATCATTTTTAGAAGAAGATGAAGACGAATATCCTCCCGCGCTGCTTTTTGCAACGGAGTAAGAGGAGGACGCCTTCGTCGACTCGCTCCTTTCCAAACTCGAAGAAGAAGAAGACCCCGCCGAGTGCAACAACAACTCTCGGTGTTCTCGATGAGATCTTTTCGATTGACTCGCGAAAAACGCATCGAGCGCGTTGAAGGTGAACAAAAACGCGGCGAAGAACGCGAGCAAACGCGCGAGACGCAAGGTTTTGCGTTCGCTCGTCGTCGTCCGCATGATGATGATGAAGAGGAGGAGGAGATAGAGGAGGAGGGAAACGAGTTTTGTGTGTTTACCGCGCGAGTAAATTTGTGAGAAATTTCGCTCTTTCTTCTTTCAATGAAAAGGACGAGATTTCTCTCTCGTTATCGTCGTCGATCGACGCTACCGCCGCTGCTAAGGCTACTACTGCTACCAGTGCTAATGCTAGTGTTAGTACTGCGCTTGGAGGAGGAGGAGAAGGAGGAGGAGGAGGACACGTCGTCGTCTTCAGAGGAACTCGTATCCGAACGCTCTTCGTTATCGGCTTCGGTATCGCGCTCGTCGATTGGTTTTCGTTCCGAATCGGAGAGCGAGGAAGAGCGGTCGTCGTCGCAATCATCATCATCTTCTTCTTCTTCTTTCTCTGCGTTGTCGTCGTCGTCCTTCTCGCTTTGTTGATCGTCGTCGTTGCTCTCTCTTTCCGCTCCACCACCTTCGTCCTTTCGTCCTTTCTCTTGTTGGAACCTCCGTTTGCGTTCGTCGATGTCGGAAGATCCTCCTCTCGAGCTGACCGAGGCTTCGCTTCCGCCGTCCTCGTCCGAGCTTTGCTGTTGGCGAAGAATGTCTGGGACGTAGTTTTCGTCGAAAACGACCGGAGATTCGAAACCTCCCAACTCCTCGTCGTCTTGGTAGTTGTCGTTTCCGTCCTCGTTATCTCCTTCTTTCCCTTCGTCGACGTTTCCTCTTTTCTCTTTAAACGTCTTCGTGCCGATGGAATTGCTCCCAAACACGTTCACCAACGCGTTTTTCATCTTCATCCCGATACCCTCCTCCTCTCGACTCTTTCCCTCCTCCAACAACGCTTGCTCGCTCAACTCTAAGTTTTGCTTATATGCAATCTTCTCCTTTACTTTTTCTAAATCCTCGGTAAACTCCGCCAACCGTTTCTCCGTCTCTTTCTTTGCGATTTCCGGGTCTTGCTCTTGCAACAACAATCCTCGTTTCCGCATGTGCTCGGCGAACCGATCCGCGCTATCGTCTTCGTCCGCGTACTGTCTGAAATCAAACCAACTCGGCGGTATTGGTTCGCAGAAAATCTCGAAACAGTTTTTGCAGCAATTCCCCCTCGTGTACGGATTCTCCGCGTCGCTCCTTTCGCGGAAGTTTTCGTACGTCGTTTGGTTTTGCCAAATCAACACGACGTGGAACGCCGAAAGCGCAAAGACAAACATAAACCCAAACAGAGCGATTATGCCACAAAAAAGAGCCGCTCCAGACGCTCTCAACGCACCAGTTACCGCTTGAGTGTTCACCGACTTCCCGGTCGCTGGATCCACCTCGTCGTTTCTCTCGTCAATCTCCACCAAAATGCTCAACACGCAACTACCCACGACGAAACCGCACCATAACGTCGTCCCAAACACGAACAATAAAAAATGTCTATAATTCCTCCTTCCGATGGTCGTCCCGACCCACGGACAGTGATGGTCAAACTTCTCCACGCAATCGTTATTTATCGAACAGTGATGCGCTCTCGGCGGTTGGAAAAAATTCGTCGTGTCGTTCCATTTCACCGTCACGAGTTTCTTCGTCGGTTCGTGCGGCACGTCTCGGACTCGTTCCCTCGGCGGATCGTTCCGGTCTCTCGGTGGCGGTCTCGGTAGTCTCGGAAGTATCCCAGGATCCATCGTCCCGGTTCTCACTAAGCACGCTATAACGTATATCGGCCAAACCGTCGAAACCGCTTGCCACGCCCACGAATATTCTCTCGACAAATCCGGCGCGACTGCGCTCGTAAACACCACGGACGGGACTAAAACTAAAACTATCGTGTTTAAAAACGCTTTGTAATTCGGACCGACGATTATTCGTCCGTCCCAGAAGAACTTGTCGTTTCCCGGCCATATTTGGTACACTTTTTGCCTCTCTCTTTCTCTTCTTTCTGAATCGTCATCATCTCCGCTCTCCGTCTGCTCATGAGCTCGCTCTTCGTCGTTTGAATCGTCTGAATACTCGTGAGTGTTAGTATTACTCTTCTCTTTCTTCTTCGAAAATGGAGCGCGTCTTTTCCCTCCTCTTCTTCTCTTTCTCTTCTCGTTTTCTCCTTCTCCTTCCCCGGGTGGAACGAACCAATCCGACATTTGAGATGATTTGATGCGCGTTAAAAGTACTCGAGATGAACGCTCCTCACCAAAAAAAGCGACGATAAAAACGCCCAACGATATCAACCAACCTCTGCGTCTCTCTTTTTCTCTCTCTCTCTCTCTCGGGCTTTGTTTATGAGTATCACTCGCGCTCCTTTTTGTGAGGGGAAAAACGCCTCTTTTTTCCCCTAAAATACCTCAGAATGTTCCCGTGCGTCATTCCGCGCCGGGGATTAGGACTTCGTTTCTCGGCAGCATCGTCGCACCAAAAGTCGTCGTCGCGAAAGCATCCTCGTCCGCGTCGTCGTCCTCGTCCTCGTCGTTCGTTTGTTTTCGAGAAGAAAGGAAAAGAAACCAATCGTTTTGTTCTCGCTGTTGGTGCGACGACAAAATTCGAAAGATACAGGAGCAGTTGGAGAGAAACGCGGAGGCAAAGCCGCGCTTTGTCGGCGATGAAAAACGAGGACGAAAATGGTCTCGACGCAGCAACGTTCGAGGAGGAGGAGGAGGAGGAGGAGGATTTTGATGATTTCCAAACGAAAACACTCGAAGCGTTTCATTTATTCGCGGTGCCAAATTTGGAAAGCGAGAGCAGAACGAACTACAAAGGGAAAGCGGGGAAGAAAATCGGGATCGTAGGCGGCGACCGGAAGTACGCAGGCGCGCCGTATTTTGCAGCCATGGCGGCGTGCAGAGCAGGCGCGGATTTAGTGCACGTGTTTTGTCACGAAGAAGCAGCAGGGGCGATTAAGAGTTACTCTCCGGATGTCATCGTGCACGCGTGTTTGAAAGACGAAAGAGATGCGCGCGAGTCGGGAGTAAGTCTCGAGGACCTTCAAGATCAGTTTTTGAAAGAGAATAGGGAGATGATATCGAGGATGGATGCGATTGTTATCGGTCCTGGGTTAGGGAGGGATAGTTACACGTGGTCGTTCGCGCGTTTATGTTTCAGCATAGCGAGAACCGTAAACGCGCCCGTTGTATTCGACGCGGATGCGTTGTTCATGATACACGCTTCCGAAACGCTTAAACCGCTTGTGAGATTTACGATGGAAAAAGCCCCTCCTGTCGGCGTCAACGGTTACGTCGTTTTCACACCGAACGTTCGCGAATATACGTATGGTTTCGATCCTAACGATACTACTGGGAAAACTGTGGACAACGTGGACGCTTTCTTGGAATCGAGCGACGGCCACGTAGGAAGTTGTCACACGTTCTACCCTAGCATCTTAGCAAAAGGCGCGGACGATATATACGTGCATTTAGTGAAAGGATTGAAAGAAGGTCCAACGAAATTCGAGAACGTTCCGGGATCCAAGAAGCGATGCGGCGGTCAAGGCGACATACTCTCCGGAGTCCTCGCTGTCTTTCTAGCTTGGTCGAACGACCGATACAGGCGAGACCTCGAACGCGACCCGGAGACGATGACTAACGATCTAAAAGTCGAACAATACTTCCGTAAATCTTCAAAACTCGCCTGCTTCTCTGCCTCGAAACTCACTCGCGAAGCCGCGCGAAGAGCCTACGAAAAACAGAAGCGAAGTTTACAAAGTTCGGATATTTTACTCGAACTGCCAAACGCGCTCGAGGATTTGTTTCCGTCCGTCCTTTGCGACCCCGCTAAGGAGGAGGAGGGAGACGATGACGATAAAGGCCAGAGAGAGATTGCAGAGTAGTAATAGTAATAGTCAAAAAATAGTTTTAGTTCATGTCGTTTTTTCTCGCGTCCTCGAGTCGCGCGTCGTTGTTTGAGAAGCCCTCTTTCCTGTTTCCCTCAGTTTGCTCTCTTCTGTTCTTTTCGATCGGATTAAAAATCTCATCAAACGTCACACAAAACCACGCGCAAAAACCCGAATAAAATGCCGCCAAAGAAGAAAGAAGTGGAGGAAGAACCTCTCGGCCCGTGGTCGTTGGGTCGTTTTTCGAGCAACTTGAAAGTCGGCATCGTCGGCATGCCGAACGTCGGGAAATCGACCTTGTATAACGCGTTGACGAACTGCGCGATTCCGGCGGAAAATTTCCCGTTTTGCACCATCGACCCGAACAACACGCGCGTGAACGTCCCGGACGAACGCTTCGATTGGTTGGTGAACACGCACAAACCTAAATCTGTGGTGCAGCCGTATTTAGAGGTGGTAGATATCGCGGGTTTAGTGAAAGGCGCGGCGGATGGTGCCGGTCTCGGGAACGCATTTTTGAGTCACATTAAAGCGACGGATGGGGTGATTCACTGTTTGCGAGCGTTTGACGACGCGGATGTGATTCACGTGGAAGATCGCGTTGATCCGGTGGAGGATATCGAAATTATTACGAACGAGTTACGAGTGAAAGATTTAGAGTTTATGAATAACGCGAAAGCAAAGTTGGATAAAGATAGACCGACGGCGCCCGCGGCGAAGAAGGAGAAGGAGAACGAGATGAGCACGATTGACAAAGTGATCGAATGTTTGGAGAGTGGGAAGGACGTGAGGAATAACATGGAGAACTGGACGACCAACGACGTGATGTATTTGAACAAGTACGGGTTGTTGACGTCGAAACCGGCGATGTATTTGGTGAATTTGAGCAGAAATGATTTCCAAAGGAAGAAGAATAAATGGTTGGTGAAAATCCACGAGTGGATCCAAGCGCACGGCGGCGGGTCGTTGATTCCGTTTTGCGGCGAAGTCGAGGCGGAATTGCAAGCCGTGGAAGGCGAAGAGGAGAAGGAGAAGTGGTTGAAAGAGAACGAGTTGACGACGTCGTTGCCGAAGATTATTAAGACGGCGTTTTCGATGGTGCATTTGATTTATTTCTTCACGGCTGGACCGGACGAGGTGAAAGCGTGGTGCATTCGTAAAGGATACAAAGCGCCGCAAGCGGCTGGGGCTATTCACACCGATTTCGAGAGAGGGTTTATTTGCGCCGAAGTTATGAGTTTTGACGATTTGAAGAGCATGGGTACAGAGCAAGAGGTGAAAGCGAAAGGGAGGTATAGACAGGAAGGGAAAGGGTACACGGTGGAAGACGGGGACGTGATTTTCTTCAAGTTCAACGTGAGCGGAGCGAAAGGTAAGAAGTAATTAAAGGCACAAAATAAAAAACACACATATATATAGAGAGAGAGAGAGAGAATGAGTCAAAAATCAAACGCGAGAATTATACGGTTGTTTCTCGATCCATTCGCAAATCTTTCTTCGTTTGTAAGCGTCTTCGCACCCGTACGCGGCGCGCATACAATCGACTTTATTCCACGGACAGTTCTTCACCTCCCTCAAATACCTCAACGCTTTGATGTTTCCCAACAAAGATGCCCACAAACACGCGGATTCGTCAAATTTTGCCTCACACTGTTCGACTAAATACTTCACCACTTTATCGGTGTGATTATACGCCGCGTTTCGAACGCACTCTGGGTCGCGTTTCAAAATCTTCTCTTTCACGATCGGTCTCTCTCGAACGAGATGACGAATAATCGCAATCGTTGCGTTTGGATTTTTAAGTGAATTAGCCCCGTTTCCTCGAATTAAAGCGTGAATGTTCTGTCTGTTATTCACGTCCAAGCCTCGATCGAGAGCCAGTTTGCACATCTGGACCGTTCGAATGTTAGATATCTCCTCCGGTAACGTAGGCAGTCTCGATTTGGCTTTAATCGACGCTTCAAAGCACTCGCGAGAACACGCCGCGAAATTGGAGATGTTTTTATCCAAATGCGGTGATATGTGGAACGAGAATATCTCCGGGTGCGTTTGCAAAAGTTTCTCGAGAGGAGCCTTTAAAAGATGTATGTTTTTGGTTTTGGAAGAAGAGCTTCGTTTTTGTTGTTGTTCTGGTGTTTCTTCTTCGTCTTCTTCTTCTTCTTCTTTAACTTCTTCTTCTCGCCTTCTTCCAAAGAACAGAAGAAAACGAACAGACGTTACCGCGCTTTCAAAAACCAATCTCCAAATCCTCCACAGACCGTTCACGCACGCGTCGAAAACAAAGCGTAAAAACGGTTTGAAATTTTCAACGCATATAGCGAACACTCCGAGACAAAGCCAAGAAAAAATGGCGATCGAGGCAAACGCGACGAACGCGATTTGGAGGAAGATAGTTTGAACCCGGTGGACGAAAACGTCGAGCATCATCATCATCGTCGTCGTCGGTATTTAGTTGCGTGTTCTCTTCTTCTTCTTCTTCTTTTTTCTCGTCGTTGTGAGCATTATTACATGTGACATGTGTTGGATCTGTCTTACCCAAAATGAAGATTCAAAACGGCCACTTTTTTTCTTCTTGGAAAAAACAATCGTCAGTAGAGCATCAAAGAAGACACTAAGAGAGAGAAAGAAGAAGGCGCGAGAAAAGCGAAAAGCATCATCTCATGTCTGGAGTGACGACGCGAGCGCAGAAAAGACGAAGAGGGGAGAGAGATGTGTGGGATTTGATCGTGAATAACGACGATATTTGTTTCCAACACATTCTTCCGAGATTGAATCGAACTGATGTGAAATTCTTGTATGGAGTGAATAGTGAAACGAGAAAGTTGATTAAGAGATCGTCTCGCGCGGGTGATTTGAAAGAGATGTTCAAAGTGAGAGAGATGTCGTCGATATCGGCTTTGGAAGTTGCGTGGGAGCATTATCCGTGGGGTACGTATGACCACGATAGGGAAGTAGAGATGTGGGAACCATATTTCTGCTGGAGAGTTGCTCAAACGAATAAACTCGAGTTACTCAAGTGGGCGCGAGAGGAGAAAAAGTGTGAGTGGAGTGTAGGGCCGATTAATGCGGCCGCAGAACAAGGTAATCTGGAAATGGTAAAGTATTGCGTTGCAAATGAGTGTCCTATCAATGAGTGGGCGTGTGAAAATGCTGCCGCAAACGGTCATCTCGAGGTACTCAAATACTTACGCGAAGAAGCGAAAGCGCCTTGGGATTGGGAAACTGCCTTTTTTGCGGCTAAAAATGGTCATCTCCACATACTCGAATATCTTGTTGAGCGTAAATATGATCAATATAGTACACGTGTGTGTTGGGAAGCGGCCGGGAACGGCCACTTGGACTGTTTGAAGTACTTGCACGAAACCGCCAAAGCGCCTTGGAACTCTGAGGCCGTGCGAGACGCGCACAAGAAAAACCAAACCGAATGTGTACAATACCTCCTCGATAATAACTGTCCTCTCCCACCCGGTTGGCGATACGAGGACGGAGAGTTATATTCAGAATCAGAATCAGAATCAGAATCAGAATCAGAATTAGACTTCTTTGAATAATAATACTTGTACTGCGCGCGCAAATAGTACGCGAAGCACCTTCCTCGGGCCAACGCGTACGGACATACATACAAAAAAAAACATAGAACACGTATGAACACGACACGTCAATACTTCCACGCGTGCACCGAACGAGGTAGGCGTTGTTCCGCGGGGCAAAAAAAGCATTGTGTTGCTCAATACCGGGCTTTGGGGAAACGCGTCAGTTTTGCGAATCATACAACAAAGCACATATAACAAACCTCGAACCGATGACTGAAGGAAGCGAGTTAGTCTTTTTGTTTTATATCCAACTTTTGTGTGAAGCTCACCCTTGCGCTGACAAGAGAACAGAATTTATCTGTCGCCTAGAAATATTAGGCGCACGCTCTAACCAAACTGAGCTCTAAAAGAGGAAAGAGAGTTAGTCCCGCGAACACACAAAGGTGAAGGAAACGCACAATCGAGCATATCGATGCCATTTTCGGCGGATTTAGTATATAACAATTCTTCTGTATTTTTGAAACCCTAAGCGAATCTTTCCCTCTGAAAAAGCCGCTTTGAACGAACGAGAAAAAAAAGGTCTCGTGATTGAAATCTCTTCATAAACACACACTCTATATAAAATAGAATCATGTTCGCCGTCTCCTCTACCACGACACAGTTCGCCTCCGCGAAAGCGCAGTTCAAGCACACCAAGAAGGTAATAATTTAACATAGTTTTAGCGCGATGAAAAGAGTCGAATTATTAGTAAAAAAAAATGGAAGGATTTTGCGGGTGGTGATACGGTTTTTTTCTCCGTCGTTGATCTTCCATCGTTTTTTCTATATCGACTCGAAGAATATCATCTTTTCAACGAGAAAGCAGCGTAAACAGAAAAAGGAGTTTGGTTCGATGATCGTCGAATGAACAACTTTTTTTCTGGTTCGATCGTGTGTCGTCGTTTTTTGTCATCACAAAGAAGCGATCGTAATCAAAGAAGGGAAAAATGAGAGTGATCTATGCGTGCAAAAAAAAGGATTCAAATTCGGTCTCATTTATACTGACATTTTCATTTCTCTGTTATTAAAGACTCAACAAAAGAGTAACAGAAAATCCTCCGTTGTCACTCGCGCGGACTGGTCTTTAGGCTCGGACGTGAACAATATCGTCGTTTTTAACACCGCGGCGTTGTTGTTCGCCGGCAGATTCGGGTTCGCGCCGACGGTGAAGAAGAACTACGGCGGCTCCACCTCGTACGCCATGACTGAAGCGGCGAAGCCGGCGGTTGGCTCGAGAGATCCGGCTGGGTTCACCGCGGTGGATGTCTTGGCGTTTGGCTCCTTGGCACACATCATCTCGGCGGGTGAAATCTTTGGCATGCACATGAAGTAATTACTTTACAGTTGTTATACGTACTAATAAGATCCAATTTTATACACTCATGTACCTACTAATTATAATCATTCGTTAAAATGGAAATCTCCAACAAACTCTCCACTGGATTCCGGCAAATGGGGCACTTGTTCGATTGAAATCGCAAAGCTCTCGCGCACTCCGAGCACATGCACATGTGTCTGCACGGTAAAACCGTCGTGTCTTTCGGTTCCGACAAACAAACGACGCACATGATTTCATCCTCTTCCTCCCGCTGCTGTTGTTGTTGCTGCTGCTGAAACTGATCCAGGTTGTGTTGCTGTTCTAAACTATTGTTATTATTGTTGTTGTTGCTACTGTTGTTATCGATCCCGTAAATCTCTTGCAACTCGTACGAGCTCCCGTTCACGAAGATGTGTTGCTTGACGACTTGTAATTTGACCAAATTTTCTTCCGTTGTGCTAAGAGACTGCGGCACGGAACAGAACGTCGTTTGCGCTTGAACACTCGCGTCGACGCTTTCAAACGCCTTCACTGGATCGAAATAGTGCTGTTGTTGTTGTTGTTTTTGCTCTCCTTCTTCTTCTTCTTCTTTCCTCTCCTCGTCGTCTTTTTTAAACAACACCCGATTCGCCTCCTCTTGCGTCTCCACCTGATCCCCGACGCACTCTAATCGTATAATCACCGCAAATCCATCCGTCGTCTCTTCGTTATTCGTCAAACTCCGCAGCGAACGCACCACCTCCTTCCCAATCGCGACGGAAACCGTCTCGCTAAACCCAGCCTCGCACGGCTTCCTGTGCGCCACCGCGATAAATTTGCTCGCGCCCATCCCCATCCATCCTTTCTGGCACACGTACAACGACGCCGCGCATTTCTTCGTCGCGTCGTACGTAAACTCGATCGCGTTCGCCTCCATCGAAATGAGCACCGAACTCTTCTTCACGTTCACGTGGTTTCGAATGGTGGACGTTTTCTTCGTAATCACACCGTCGTTGTTGTTATTGATATCGTTCGTAGTCGTGGTAGTCGTATTCATCGAGAGCGGTGGTGCTGGTTCCGGCACGAATCGAAGTTCCGTCCGTCCTTGTTCCTGCTGCTGATTCGTATTAGTAGTATGGCTCCCTCGTAACCCACTTCGAAGCCTCGCGCGCGCGCGGAGACTCGCTCTCGGATCGTCGTTTTCCCGTCCTCGACTCGAGTGATTCGCACCCATTTTCTTCTTTAACTTCTTCTTCTTTAACTTCGTTCAAAAACCACTTTTGCACCTTACGTATACGCGCGCGCGTGTGTGTGTGTATATACTCTGCTTAAACTTGCTCTCTCTCTCTCTTATACGGTTATTGTATCGATGAAGATGTGATGAAATGTGATGATTTATAGTTGAGATCTGGCGATTTTTATTCCTTTTTTTACTTCTCTCTGCTATTAAAAACTAATACGAATAACAAACTTTGCGGTGGTGCGATGATACCAACCAAATCTCTCTCTTTCGAACGAATACGAACGACGCATCTGAAGCCGTACTGAGCATAGCTAAAAAGAGCAGCAGCACGTATTATTATTATTATTATTAAAATTAATCAAAGAAGTCTTCTTGAAACTCCTCTATATCCCAGCGGTAGATGTACCCTCCGTCGCATCCGGCGAGGACGATTTTACCGTCGAAGGAAACCTCGGCTTGACGGACGACGGTTTCTTTCGGGAGCCCTTTTAAATCGGCGACGAGAACGTCGTCGTCGTTTTTGTTGGTGGTGGTGGTGTGGTGGTGGTGTGGCTTTTCGCGTTTACGTCGATGTCGTCGGCGGAAAAACTCATCCTTTTCCACTTTGACTTTTTCGTCGTCTTCTTCGGAAGAGGAGGAGGAGGAGGAAGAAGAAGACGAAGAATCGAAATCGTCGTCGGCGTCGCTATCGTCGTCGCTCTCGTAAAACTTCCACACTCTGACTAAACCTTTCGTGTTTCCGCAACACAAAACGCTCGCCTCTTTCGCCAAGGAAAATCGAACCCACCAGTTTTCCGCGTCGACCAAGTTGAAACTTTTCAGCTTCCTGAACGATCGCTTGAACTTCTCGTCGTCGCCGCCGTATTTTTGAATCCCTACTTTTTCGTCCTTGCTGTTGTTGTTACTATTATCGTTATTTTTATTCGTATTTTCATCCGCTTCCACCATAGCGGCGTCTTCGTCCGTATTTTTATTATTCAAATAGAAATCCGGCGTCCACGCTAATATTTTATTCTCCACCGATTTCGAAAATATAACCTCCCCGAAGTATCTCACGCAATCGACGAAGTGATTGTGCGCGTGAAACGTGCTAAACTCTGGCGCCCGAACCTGCGCGGTTGGAAACTCTACAATCTCATCCTCCCAAAGCTCTGAATCTTCAATCGCTTGGCTCACTTTCTTCCCTCTCGTCGACCAGACTTTCACCGCGTTATCCATCCCGCCAGTCGCGATGACCACCACGTCCTCTCTCCCGCTTTCCGGACAAAAGTGTAAATTCGGATGAAAATCCACCGACAAAACGTCGTTCCTGTGCCCTCTCGCTCCGGCGAAAATAGCCACGCACACCCCGTTGCTCACGTTCCACAACCGCACCGACAAATCTTTACTCGCGCTCGCGATAATATTCGGCATCGCCGGATGCGCTCTCAAATCGTTAATCTCCCCGCCGTGCCCGACCAACGCGCCGCAAAAATCCTTCTTCTTACAATTCAAAACTCTCACGACGCCCTTCGCGCCCGCGCACGCGATGTATGGCACCAACGCGTTCTTCTTCGAACACCAGCAACACGTGTAATACGTTTCGTTCGGATCCGCGTCCACGTAGCATTGCAACAACGTCGTTCGTTCGACCGTTTCTTCTTCGTCTAACTCTTCTTCTTCTGTTACATCTGTTTCTAATTCTTCTTTACCAGCAGCATTCGTCGCGTTATTGTTCGCATTAGAAGCGGCATTATTGGCCTTGGTCTTCTTCTTCTTCTTTCCATCCTCCTTCACCACAAAGTCGTCGATTTTATACAGCATCAATCTATTCGCCGCGCACGCCGCGAACACGTGGTACCACTCCGGGTGCAACGTGTTAAACAACACCGAGTACACGGACGTGTCGCTTCGTTTTCTCGTTTGTTCTTTCGTCGTCGTTTGCTGTTGCTCGTTGTCTTCGTCTTCTTTTTCGTGGTGTTGTTCCGGGCAACAGTCGATGTTCCCGGTGAGCACGTACCGGAGTTTCTTCTTCGTTCGCGTCTTCGTGCCTTGTTTTCCCCCCATTGTTACTTTTGGTAGCGCTCTCGTAGTGTTCGCAGTATTTTTGTGCGTTTTTGAACGTTTCGCGTGCTCTTTTCTCAACGCGCGGGTGGTTTTCGTGGTGCGTCACCGGAGAGGAACTTTAAGAAGATTGGTGCGGGGAAAATACGTGGAGTCGTAGGCGTACGAGTTTAGGGTTTACTCTAAACCCTAAACCTTCGTACTTGTTTCATTTGCAAAGACAGACGGAATACACATACTAAACGCAAACATGGACGAACGAGAAGACGTTGGAACGTACTAAACGCAAACATGGACGACGAGAAAGAGGAGGAGGAGGACGAGGATGTGTTTTCCTCCCGTCTGAAATCTGTCCTCCTGAACGCGCCGAAAGAACTCTCGCGCGCGATGTTCGACTTTGCATCATCATCCGCAAAATTCGCTTTGACGACGACGACGAAGACGCGCACGAGAAGAATCATCATCGAATCACGCGACGAAGAAGAAGAAGAGAACGAAGAAGAAGAAGAACGAGGAGGAAAAGGAGTTACGCTGAGATCATTGCCGCTGCGAGAGCGGTTGCAACCGTTTATTACGTCATCGAGCGACGACGCGGAGGAGAGAAGAACGAGTGCGTGGTTTTTGGAACAGTTGAACGAACGAGTGGTGAAACGAGTTCTCGTCGAGATGACGACGTCGATGGTTTCGAAGAAGGAAAACAATCTCGAAGAAGAAGAAGAAGACTGGTTTGAAGCCGTCGTCGAAAAGGTGGTTGAAAGCAGTTTCGCGTTCACGACGAAGAAGGAAGAAGAGGAGGACGAGGAGGACGAAAAGAAGGCTCGCGTACGATTGAAGAAAATTCTTCGTTCTCGGGCGAAAGAATGGTTCGAGAAGACAATGACTTTGACGAATTCGTCGCAAACGCGAGAAGGAAGGAAGAGGCGTCTTCGAGTCGGAACGCCGAGATTGGTGGAGTACGATTGGACGGCGTACGCGACGAGAGCGAGCTCGTCGCTGGAGTCCCTCACTTTGAACGCGTCCTCCGCCTCGTCCGTCTCCTCTGCCTCTCGCCTCCGCCTTTCGCTTCGCGTATCGAAAGAAGAGGAAGAAGAAGAAGAAGAACACCAACACCATCGCTTAGACTTAGACTTAGATTCGCTCTCCGTGCTCGTCGACGCTTTGCGAGATGCCAAAGTTGCCGTCGTCGCCGCTTCCGGCGGCAACATGTAGAGGAAAGTTTTACGTAAAACTCCACGACGCACCGCTTTTGCGTGGAAAAACGGCATAAAAAGCTCCCCTAATACTACACACGCAAAACATCATCGTCCCTCGCTCTCTCTGAATTAAACGAGTATCATCGCGATCACGCAATAATAATGCCTAAATCCAAGCGTAACAAAGTCGTCGCGTTAACCCAGGTGAAAAAAAAAGACCGCAAGTGGAAAGAATCTTTAGTCGAATCCATTCGCGATGCAGTCGACACCTACCCGTCCGTGTTCGTCTTCCGATGTAAAAACATGAGGAACGAAACGTTCAAAAGCTTACGCGACGACGTGTCAAACACGTCGAGATTCTTCGTCGGCGGGAACAAGTTAATGCGAGCAGCGTTACTCGGGAAAGAATCCGAGGAAGGGTTAAAGACGTTCGCCGAACACATCGTAAACAATCGTGATGGAAAAGATGATGATGATGATGATGGCGGCGGCGGCGGCCAAAAACAACAGAAAGAGACGAAAAAACAGCAACGCGGGCGGCAAAACGAAGAATTTGATTTGAACACGACGACGACAGGGATCGTGTTCACGAACTTGAGCAAAGAGGACTTGATGCAGGCGATGGAGGCGAAAGAGACGAAAGATTTTGCGCGGGTCGGGCAGATTGCGACGGAAACGATCGTCTGTCCGGAAGGTCCGGTGAAGAATTGCTTCGACGTGCCGATGTCGCACACGTTGGAGGCGATGTTGAGGAAACACGGTTTGCCGACAAAGTTGAATAAAGGGGTCGTGGAGTGCGTGAATGAGAAGATTATTTGTAAGAGAGGAGTGAAGTTGAGCTCGGATCAGTGCGCGTTGTTGAGGCAGTTTGGGTATAAGTTAGCCACGTTCAAATTGAGATTGGTCGCCGGGTGGGAGAAATCGACGGGGGAGACGGAAGTGTTTATGAACGAAGACGATTCCGAGGAGATTTTAGATTACGGGACGGACGAGGAAGAGGAGGATAGATTCGCCAGCGATGGGTTGCCGAAATCAATGATGCTTCCGGAAGGAATGCTTTAAATATAATAACTACTTTTGCGCGCTGTACCGTTACCGTCGATGTTGTACCTTTAAAAAACTATTCTTCTATTTACTAAATCTGTTGATACTATGTATTACTCCTTCTTTTTTGTCTTCTTCTTCTTCTTCTTTAACTTCTTCTTCTCTCTTCTCTGGGGCGGCTACTATATATTTATCGATGACATTTTCGGTGAACCATTCCAACGAGAATTGCATGTGATGCGCGTCCGGGACGACGTCAATTTTCATTCTGTTCTTTTCGTCCAACTCTCGCAAACACAAACCGTCCTCTTCGTTCAAGTAAAATTTAGTCTCTCGCACGTTCAACAATTCCGACGACTTCTCCTCGGTGTACTCGAACGGTACCGAAGGCGCGTCGCTAAACACGGCTGAATCTCTCGGAACGACTACTTCGTCTTTTTCGAAGGAAAACATCGCGAACACGTCGAGATTGCACATTTTTTCTCTTCTCCTTTGTCCCGTTTTCATCTTTCTCTCTTCTCCTCGCGCGTCGTCCTCGTCGTCGCTCCCATCTTCTTCTTCACCGTTAATCACGCTCAACAAACTCCCCGACCGCACGTACTGTTCAAACCTCTTCGCATCGCTCACGTCTCGAAAATAACTCGCTTGCACGCTCTTACTCTTCAACATCTCGCTATACGCCGCTTTACTCGCCACCTTTCTCGAATACTCGCACCATTTTCGCGACAGCGCGTTTGCCGTTTTATCGCATCCAGGAAACTTCCACACGCCTGAATGCGGCGCTCCGAACGTGATTAACGCGTTGACTTCGTCTTCGCACGTTTCGACCATAGCTCTCGCGAACACGCCGCCTTGCGAAAACCCGAGGAGTATCGTCTCCACTTTATCGTCGTTCTCGATGGTATCGTCATGGTTCATCATCATCTCTTCTTTCGCTTTTCGCAACTGCGCGCACCCGAAATCTTTTACCAGAGAAAACGCGTCTCCGATGAACCCGGAGATGAAATCGCTCATTGAATTTCGACCAAACTTAATTGAGATTACTTTCTTATTCGTATTCGTTTCTTCTGTGTCCTCCTCCTCCGCAAGTAAACTTTCAATCTTCCCTAACGAGAGTGGATTACAGCACGTGTCCCCCATCCCGTGGACTAAAACGATCAAAAGCTGCTTCTGTTGTTGTTCTTGCGCCCGAGAACAAATCGGAAGACAAAGAAGAAGACCAAGAAGAGCACAACAGAAACGCATTTTCATCTTCGTCATCATCATCAATATCGCCGCTCTTTTATTACGTGCGCCGCCATTTCTTCCCATTGCGAGGAGTTTCACCGCACGGAGGATGACTTAATGAAAACCGAAGAACGAGAACGAGACTTTCGAGAAATGAGAGCGTTTTCGCAGGTGCTCGTCAAACATAGAACACGCTACTCTTTGTTTGAAGCATTTCTATGCATTTTAAGGGGGAAAAGCGCTTACAACTTTCTCCATTTCTTACGCGCAAATACTCACACGCGCGAGCAACAGAGGAGACAATAACATGCGCGAAGAATACGAATAATATGAGAGAGGAACCGAGCAAAACCAAAGCAGCGGCAGAGAGCGGTGGTAGTCGCCGAATGTACCGACCAGAGCACTCGCCGGAGAAGAGATCGTCGTCGTTCTTGCGGTTGCACACCGTTGGGGACGAACGAGTGCTTTCCGAGACGAATTTTGCAACCACGCGAGAACGTGAACAACAACGCTTTAATTCTTCTTTCGAAACTCGCGATGAAGGAAAAGAAAAAGAAGAACGCTCGGAGAGCGCGACGAGGAGAGCAGAAGCGTCTTCTTCGAACGCTATTCTCGAGCGATTCTTGAAGAAACTGGAGAGAGATTTTGGGGAAAAGAAGAACGGTGTAGTAGGTGCCCAGTTCTTCGGTACGGAGCAACACCCTCAAAATCGTCTTCAAAATCAGAAAGAGACAACGGACGACGCGTTCCATTTGTTGCGAAAAACTTTGGAGGAATCCAAATCGTCTCTCGAGAACGAGAGAATAGCGTACGCGTCAAATGTGTTGGAACTGGAAAGGGCGAAACGAGACGTAATTTCCCGGACGAAGGAAGCGATGGAGGAGGCGAAACGAACGAGAGAGATGGAAGATCGAGAAAACAAGACGAAAGAGAGAGGGATGCGCGAGGAAATAGATCGGTTGAAACGAACGGTGAGAGATTTTGAGAGGAAGAAAGAAAACGAAATAGAGGTAGTGGAGAGGCGATGCGTGGACGCGGTGAACCGAGCGAAAGAGAAAGAGCTGAAGATTGAAGAAGCGTGCAAGGAGAAGATGCGACGGATGAGCGAGGAGAAAATCAGGGACTTGGAAACGATGCAGATGAAACATAACATGGAAATGGAACACGTGCGATCGAAGCTTGGCGAAAAGAGCGAGGATGAATCGGAGATTAGGAAAAAAATGCGAGAGATGGAAAGCGAATTGGAGAAAGCGAGACGAGACGCGAGAAGAGCGAAAGAGGAGAAGGAAAGGTTGAGAGAACAAGCCGGAGTGGCGAGAAAAAAATTAGAAGAGTTGATGGAAACGATGAAAACGAGAGATACATCCCGAGATGCAGAAATTGAGCTGATTCGAGAGGAAAGCGGAAGACGCGAAGAAGAGTTTATGGAAACGGTGAAAACGAACGAATTGAAACGAGATCGAGAAGTTGCGGAACTTTTGGAGCGAAGCGAAAGAGATGCAAAGATGATCGCTCGGTTGGAAAAACGGGCACAAACTGCGGAGACGGCGTCTATTGCGGTGAAATTTTTGTGCGAAGAAGCGCAGAAATCCATAGAAGATAGCGAAATTGCTGCGGCGTACGCCGAGAGAAGAGCCGCGCGGCTCGCGAGTGGATTCGGCTCCTCCTCTTCCTCCTCGGACGTATCATCCTCAGATGATGACGATGATGATAATGAATACAACAATAAAGAGGAGAAGGAGAAAAGTAAAGTGAAGTTTAGAAAGCGAGCCGATGCGGCCAATCTTCGATTGGAGCGCTCGTTGCGAGATGCGAGAGCGACGTTGCGCGAGTGCATCGAACGCAAGAAAACCATGCTGTTAGAAACCGAGTACGACGATGTCAACGACGAAAACGATGCAGCGTCATACGAGGAAAAAAGGCGGGAAGTATTTGCATTCAACGTTGTGAAGGACGTCGCTGACATTCGCGTTTCTTTTCTCACGCGCGCGATTGCGAGCGTGCGATTGTCGCGCCGATGCGGCGCGCTCGAAGGTTTGATCGCTGGTCGAGCCGATCGAACCGTCGACGAGGACGAAGAAGAATATGGAAAAAATATTCGCAAAGATGATGACGAAGATGATTATCGCTCCATGAACAATACCATAAACACGATTGAGGAGGAGGAGGATGAAGATGATGACGATGACGATTTAGATTACGTCAGCTGGTAGTAAAATGTGTATGTAGTGTGCGAGGTATTTTTCATCTATGTAGATTAAAAACTGCTCTGCGCTTGTTGTTGTTGTTGATGTAATTTTTCTCTACGCACTCGCGTCGCTCTCGCGCTTTCGAGCAACGCCATCGCGCTCGCTTCAATATCCATCAGTTTTTCTTTCAACGCGTTTTGCTTAAACTCTCTGGATTCGCGCGTCGTCGGTACCGTCGAAGAAGAAGCGTCTTTCCTCGGCGTGGCGTACTGAGACGACGTTCTCGTCGCACTCCCTTTCATCTCGAGTTTAGCTTCGAGCGCGATGCATGCGTCGATGGTTTCTCGATACGAGCGATCTAAAGCTGAAAATCTACTGCTGCTACTATTATTTGTGTTAGTATTCTCGTCGCGACCATTCCTATTGTTCGTGTTATCGGCGCCAAAAAACGTGCCAGTCGCCTTTCTCGACATCGACTTGAATGTTGTGTTCGTCAATTTCAAATTTCTTGCGTTTTGCTCGAAGTCGACATCGAAATCCCATGAACTCGCGGTTGATTTAGGACTATTTCTTTCATCCTTTGCTGATGTTTTTTTCTTCAGTGGAGACATCGAAGCTGCGATAGCTGGCGTTCTGCTGGATTGCCACGCGCTTTTTGCCTTCATCTCCATCGCGCGTTGTCTCCAAACGCGAAAGGCTGCGCGCAATCGTCTCGCATCGTTTTCTTCAATAAACGCGGATTTTAGCGCCAACAGCACCCCGTTTCTCTTCGCGCTTTCCTCGCGCCATCTTTGAAACACCACACTCGAGACGCGTTCGAGAAAGTTTCGTCTCTGAAAACGTTTCGCGGCTTGAACGATGGCGATGCCTTCCGGCGTCCCGAAATGCGTCTCGGATTCGTCCGCAATCGCACGTTCCACGACTGCGCGTTTCATTTGCTCTATTCTAGTTTGCTTCAACATTTGCACGTGCGTGTTCCATGCCAATAAGCAGTCTCTTCTTAATTGCGTCTGTTGCTTTCGATATTTCTGCGCGATAAACTTCTCCGTCAGCGCCAATCGATTTCTACTGTCTTCGGCTGAGCGTTTCCAAGACATAAATACGGCTCGTAAAACTTTAGCACGATGCTTTTCCTCTCTTCGTAACGTAAACGACCGTCTTTTTTCCGTGAGTGCTTTCCAATTTGCAAACGGTTGCGCAAAATGTCGCTCGTAGTGCTTTTTCGTCTTTAACGTTCTCACCAACGTTTCGTCGCGTTTCTTTTCCGAAACGGCTAAGGTTCGCCACGCTCTGAATACCTCGCGCATTTTCGAACGTTCGCGAAACATGATCGCGCGGTCTAACTTACGTTCTTGACTCAACGCTTTACGGCGCGCGACCGTTTTTTTATGCCAAAACTGAAGCGTTTCCTTGAGTATTTTCGAATCATATTTTTGCATGGCGTCGTTTTCGAGCATTCGGAACCGTTTTTCCACGTCCGAAACCATCTTCCACTGTGAAAACGTTCGCTTTAGCAGTTCTGGTTTCACTTTCGTTTCAAAATGCACCTCAGCTTTCCTTGGATTCTCTACTCCTTGCGTTTGGGTTTCGTTTCGCCAAATATAAAACGCTTTGGCAACTTTCTTGGAGGACATGCGCGATATCGCTCGCGCCTGTAAGTTGGTAACAATCTTCGAACGCTTAGCGTACGTTCGCATCTGTTCGAACGCTTTCTCTTGCAACTGCGAGTTTCTAAAAGCAGCCGCTTTCCTCTCGTTACTTTTCCCTCTCTCATGTTCTCTGACAAAAACGTCTTCAAAGATTCGTTTTTGCATCCGAAACCGTTTCGCTCGAATGTGATTTTCCAGACGGCGTTCCAACGCTCGATCCTTTTCCCGTTCCTCTCGACTCGTTTCCGTGGCTTCTTTCCACTCTCGAAACGCGCTCTCAATCACGCTTCTTCGTTTCTTGAGCAATAAAAACCGCAACGTTCGCTTCCATCGTTTCGCTTCCATCGTTTGTTCTCTCCATTTCGTAAAAAATTTCCGCGCTAACCGCTCCTTCTTTTCCTTCTCCATCGCTCCAACCGCGCGTTCGATCAACCTCTCCTTTCTCTCTTCGTACGTCTTCCTCCCTTGTTCTTCCTTCAACTTCAAAAGCGCAATCTCCGCTTCAAATTTCTGTTTCGTCTCCGCGTCTCGACTCGCGCGTTCCGTCGCCACTCTCAATTTCTCGTTTTCGTTCGCTTTCGTAAACTCCTCCAACTTTGCCTCGTGCGCGTTCGCTATCCGCGTCTCCTCTTCCTTCCATTGCTCTTTCTCTTTCTCAAATTGCTTTTGCAGTGCCTCCATCCGCTCGTTCAACTCTTTCACCTCTCTCTCCACATCTCTACTCTCTTCTCTCTCCTTCCTCTTCTCCCTCGCTTCCATCCGCCATCTCTCAAACATCTCTCGTTGCAACTTCATCGCTCGCCGACTCGTCGCCCGCGCCAACCGTTCCTTCAACCGTTTCCCGCTCATCCTTTCTTTCCTCCACCGATCGAACGCCGCTCTCAAATATCTCAGCCGTAACCCTTCCACTTTCGATTTTAATCGTTTATTCTGTATTTTCGTCCTTTCCACTTCTTCTCGCCAGCTAGTAAAACACGCGCGTTGGTACCTCAGCGCTCGCCTGTGCAAGGAAAATTTCAACAGTTCCATCTGTTTCTTCTCCAAAACGATGTGTAACAGTTGCGTTTGCTTCTCGGTTTCCGCCTGGTGTCGCCAGATTTGGAAGGTCAATCGAAGTAAGCCCTCTTTGTTTTCCTCCTCTTCCTCGTCGTCGTCGTTTGAAGGTTTTTCGAGGACGATGTCATCTTTAGTACTCCTCGTCGTCCTCGTCATCATCGGCTCAACCAAACCGCTCTTTTGCCGACGATGTTTCCCCTGATGTAAAAGATGTCAATCCTCGCGCGCGTGTCTCGAACGTCGTATAAATTTTTCTGCCGAAAGAAAGTGCTACGAATACTACTACTACTACTGTTACTGCGCGATGATGATGATTCGTTTAACTTCTTCTTCTTCGTTATTACTTTGCATTCTGACGGTTGTATCTGTGAGGTGTTCAAAATGCATTTTTTCTCCCCACAAAATGGGGGGAGGAGGAGCAAAAGAGAGAGAAAAGGTACAACGCACACTAGAGGGAAAATGGTGTTTGCTTTCTTTCTCGCGTGTGCGTTTTGTTTTTAATAACACGTGCTGCTGCTATACAAAATACAGGTTGCTTTGGCTTTTGGATGATGATCTTTCACATCATTTTTTACACCAAAGCGATAAAGTCGTCTCTGATATTCTCCAGCGCGATGAGAACCTCGTTGCGTCTTTGTAACGGGTTCGTGAACGGGTCGTTGTATTGCGCCAACTCGACGAACTCGTCGCCTCGGCGAGGGAGGAATTCTACCCCGTCGTTTATGGATTCTTCTCTTTTCATGGCTTCTCTCAACTTTTTTTCAGTCTCGTCCGTGATTTCTTTGTTCGCGATGCCGGAGAAGGACGCCACGGCGACGAGAAATCGTTCGCGGTCTTTCACCGCCACCGAACCGTCCACCGGCTTGATTGAATTCGAACTCTCTTCCACGACAAACTGCATCTTTTGATTCTTATTCGAAAACACCGGCGTCGTCATCTCCATCTTTTCGTTTTGCTCGTTCTTACCAAAAATGTAACCAGCTAAGCGGTTAAAAGCCTGCCCAGCTTCGCTATCTTCCATCTTCGCGCTCCCGGTGTTTGAGTTCACTGTCGTCTCGGCGACGAAAAATTTCTCGTATTCTCTCACCTCGAAATCGCGGTACCTCCTCAACGTCACGTACTTCGGCGTCTTCAAATTCTCCGGCGTCTTCGCAAAGTTAAACACCTGCTTTAAAACTTCCTGCACGGCTTCTGGACTCAAATACGTTTGGTTCTCGATGCTATCCCACGTGTCCACGTGTTTCACGCACTCGTGCGGAAACCTCTGGTCCATCTCCATGATGGATCTCCCGGTAAACGTCAGCTCGGGATTCCACAAGAACGGAAACGAAGGTAAGTACATCTTCATCGTCCATCGCGTCGTGATTTCAAAATCGTTCGTCTTTTCGATCGAATGCATCGTATATATTGGTTTGAACACGTTTTTCAACATCTGTATGTTGAAGTTGTACCCCGAGAAACTTTCGTATTTCGAGAGCGGATCCGTGAAGACGACATTTTCGGCGTATAACTTCGGATCGATCCCGCGGTCGTCGAATAAGTGCGACAAGTCTTCCGTCAAATCTTCTTTCAGCTTTTGGAGCGTTTCCCCGGTCAACCCTTTACTCTCTTCTTCTTCTTTTATCGTTTCTGTTGTTGTTGTCGTTTGTGCCGCTCCGTCGACGTCAACAGATGATGATGACGACGACGACGACGACGATTCAAACGACGATGCCGCCACGCGCTGACGATGAAAACGCACGAAAACGCTTCTACTACTTCTCCTCCCGCTTCTCCCATAACTGCTGCCACAACATCTCGACGCAGCCGACGAGTGTAACACCGAACAACGCATGGTTTCCAATGAAGAGATTTCGCGAACAAAGTTTTCCCTCACAACAACAACTTTCTTTGGTCGTCGTCGTCTGATGACAAGCAGCGCTGGCACGAACGAAGGCGGTCACTACGGGAGAGTGTTCTCGCTGAGCTTCAGTCCTCCTTTTCTCGACGACTTTAAAGAGGATGAAGAAGAAGAAGAAGAAGTACACGCGCAGCAAAATCCCCTAACGGAGATGAGAACGACGAGGACGACACCAAAGAAGAAGAAGAAGAAGAAGAAGAAAAGGAGACGAAAACGATTCTTAGCGACGAGCGGAGAGGACGATTGCGTGCGATTGTGGGTCGTCCACGCTTCTTCTTCTTCTTCTTCGGAGGAGGAGGAGGAGGAAGAACAAAGCGTCAAAGTGGAACCGAAACCGTTCGGGTTGAGCGTCCTGAGAGGACACTCCGACGCCGTGTTGAAGTGCGCTTTTGGCCTTTCGCGCGGCGCTTTCGATGACGATGATGATGACGATGAAAAGTGCTGCGAGAATAAGTCGTCGTTCGCGTTAGCGACGGGGTCGTCCAACGGCGAAGTGTTCGTTTGGCGAGTCGTGACTACCTCTGGTTCTGGTGAGAGCAAAAGCGGCAAAGGCGAGAACGGCGACCGGTTGATGGCGAAGTTTAACGCGAACAGAAAGAGAGCAGAATATGGGATTTCAAACGAGGACGACTTAGTCGAAGATGCTTTTGACGGAAAGGACGACGAGAAGGATAACGACAACAACGAAGTGTACGGGTTGAAATTTTTAGGCGGAAAGGATGAGTATTTAGTCATCGCCACGGACGCGGAGTTGATTGGCGTGGAAGTTACGCGGAGGAGTTTGAACGAAAAGAACGGGGGAGAATCATCGGTAGAGTTGAAGGAGATTGCTCGCACGCCGCTTGGATTCTCGTTGAACGAAAATGTCGGCGATGGCGGTGGTGGACAAGGTAAATTCGATATAGCGTACGCGTTTGCGATGGACGCGTACGCGACCAGGAGTCGGAGTCGCGTTGATACCGATACAATGGGAAATAAACACATTTTATCGGTTGGATATTCAAACGGGACCATGCGCATGTACTGTTTTGATGCTAAAGCGCGAGAGTTTTATCTCGTCGGGGAGAACGCGAGCGTGTTTGATGACAACAACGGCACAGGACGGAAGAACATGGCGTGCACGTCGTTAACTTTCGTGTACCCAGCCGTGGAAAACGAACTCGAGCAGTTCCCGAACGTTGTGATGTGTAATCGTTTTGGCGACCTCGTGATGTCGGACGCGAAAAATTGGATCGAAAGGAGCAAACCGAGGTTAAATGTGCAAACAGATTTCGCGTTGACGCACGCGGTGGCAGATGTTGGGAACGGGTTCGTCGCGTGTTGCGGACGCATGAAGGAACGTAACGTGAATGGAGTAGCTCTGTTTGACGCGTTCGATGTTCAAAGAGGGTCGATGTTCTTAAACGCGAGCGAGATGATGGGCGAGCACGCGTCCAAGTATCCTCTGTTGTGTGTGGGAGGTTTCGCGGAAGATGTTGAGGAGGAGGAGGAGGAGATGGTGGAGGATAGTACTAGACGAACTAGAATAACCGTAGTCGCTGCGGGCGGAATGCCCGCAAAATTAGTCAACGAGAATTTCTCGAATAGAAGCAACGCGAAGAGTTTAGGATTTAGCTTGGCGAAAATGAAAGTAGGAGGGAAAAGAGACGGGGAAGAAGAGAATACCAAGACTTCTCGAGTCTACGCTTGGGATTTCATCACATAAATACAACTTTGACATTACGCATAAATACAACTATTTGAACATTATTGGACTTATCGCGCTACTACTTTATCGAGCACTTCGCACTGTCGTCTAAAATCTACGAGCTCGTGGGCAGCCGCCCAACCGCCCGCAGCGACAGCTGGAAGACCCGGGCCAGGGAATCGGGAATCTCCCACTAACAATAAATTTTTCAAATTACTCTTGGCGGAAGTCACGGGAACCGCGGCCGCGGAGTCATCTCCGGATTCTTTTTTCTTTATCCACCCGGTGCCGCCGTACGTGCCTTGAGAATTTCCTCTTCGTAAAAAGCGCGCGTGCGTAAGAGGCGTTCCAACCATCTCAATTTCTGCGCGGCTTCTCAAATCCTCGACGGTGATATTATTCAACGCTTTCGCAACAGCTTGATATAACACTTCGCTTCGTTCTTTCTTCAATTTATTGTATTCTTCTGAGTTATATTTCACGTTCTTCCAACGCGCCAAAGGCTCGTTCCCGGGAGTGTAGGCGTGAATCACGTGTTTGCCTTCCGGCGCCATGGACGGATCTTTAATCGACGGTATCGAGACCAAGACGAGATTTTGCTCCGCGTCCACGCCTTTGTCCCAATCACCGACCCACACGTGGTGCATTTCCAGTGTTTCCGCAGCTGGTAAATTTGCGGCGTCAATGCCGAGGTGTAAATGCATGAACGATTGGCAAAATTCGACGTCGTCGTCGACTATTTTCCCGCTTTTAGTTGTTCTAGTCGTAGACGACGCTTCCCGCACGCTCTGGCGCCTCCCTTCCGCGCAATCTCTCAAAAGCGCCTCGGTATCCCAAATCGTCGCGTTTGAAATCACCGCTTTTCTCGCTCTTAAGATCTTCTTCTTCCCGTCTCTCGTTTTCGTGACAATCCCAGTCGCTTCTTCTTCTTCTCCGTCTTTCTTCTCCACTAAAATCTCTTCACAGTGAGTTCGCAAGCGCAAATCGCCGCCGTATTTTTCAAAACCTCTCACTAAGCAATCGACGAGCGCGCCGGATCCACCGATTGGAAACTCTAACGCAGCATTTGGAGCGTACCAGTCTGCAAACATGTACCCAATTTCTGCGCCCATCGTCGCTTTGGACGTCCCACCGGAAAGCAAGAAGCAGAGTAAATCCATGTAATCTCGAATAAACTTCGAGTTGATGTCGTTCTTATCCAGAAACGATTCGTAATCCGATAAAATCGCGTTCAAACTCGGCATCGATTGAAACAACCCCGGGATAAATCTCGCTAAAGTCCACGCCGCGTATGCGTCTGTTCTCACCGCGGCGGGTGGTAACGCCGCGCTCGCTTGCGCCAACGGTTCCATCTTCTCCTTCAATTTTCGCCAATCCGCGACTGCTTCGGCGTCGTAATATTTCTCTAAACATTCGATGAATTGATCGTTTCCTACTTCCGTGACGAACGTTGCCTCCGGAAAGTGCACTTTCCACGTGTTGTATCGAATACATTTCAACGGTTCGTCGATCGCGTGTAATATCTGCCCCAGCGGATTGCTCGTGGGAAACTGAGAGAGACCGGTATATAAACTCGGTCCGGATTCGAACGTAAATCCATCTCTTTTCCACTCGTGCGCGGCACCTCCGGCGTGCTCGTGCGACTCAACGCAGCAGACTTTCAAGTCGTATTTCGCCAGTAACGCGGCAGCGGATAAGCCGCCGATGCCTGAACCGATTATCACCACGTCGAACGTTTCTTCTTCCATCGCATCATTGGCTGATGACGTTTGCGCTTGCACGACTTCTGTTGTTCTCAAAAGACGACGACTTTGATGCGTGCGACGATGAAAAACTCGACCACGAGAAGAAGAAGAAGAAGAAGAAGCGGTGGTGGTGCTAATGGTGGTCATAGCGCATCGATGCGTGCAACAACACGACTCCGAAAACGACATGTGTGAGTATGAATACTACTACTACTAATGTTGTGTGTGCGCCCGAAAAGTGCAGAGCAAAAAGCTCTAGAGAAAAAAAAATGTGACACAAATACTTCTTCTACTCAACTGCAGAGAGTATCCGCGTCGTCATCATTTGAACAACGAGGAGACGTCGTCACCACCACCACCGGAGGAGGAGGAAGAAGAATTTGAGCCGAAGAGCGCGGAAGAAGGCGCTTTCTTCTTCTTCTTTTCCTTGGCGTTCCTTTTTTTCTTTTTGCTCTTCTTCCCGTCTTTGCTTTTTTTTCCGTCTTCTTCTTCTTCTTCTTCTTTGGAAGAACGCGAGGCCGCGTACTCGGCTTTTACGCGGTGTCCGGTATCGCCGTCCTCGTCCTCGTCCTCGTCGTCTCCGAAAAGGCCTCGCAAGCGATCCGTTCTCGTCTTTTTCTTTTCCTTATTCTTCTTCTTTGGAGAAATGTTGGGCTCTTTATGAGCACCCCTAGCGCTCTTCTTTTTCTGCTTTGGCTTCTTCCCGAAAATACTCGCGTCTTCTTCGTCTTCGTCTTCGTCCTCCTTCTCTTCGCTACTCCTATTTCTATCGCTATCGCTACTGCTACTACTCGTTCGTATTCTTCCTTCCCCGAACAGCATCGAGGCAGGTTCGTCGGCGTCGGTATCACTACCGAGCCCGTCGCTCAATAAATCATCCTCTGAACTCACGGAAGAAATGCTGCTCTTTTTCTCCTCCTTCTTTGTCTTCTTCTTCTTTGTCTTCTTCTTCTCGTTCATTTTCTTCTTTTTCGTCGATTCCGCGAGGAGCAACACTTCCTTGGCGAACCGTTCGCGCATCTCCTCTATGGTTTCATCTTCCTTTATTTCCTTCTTCTTTGCCGCTCCCGCTGCTGCTTTTCGTTGATTTTGCATCAATTTCTCTCTTCTTCGTCTTCGCCTGCGCGCTTCAATACTTCTTCTGCCAACGGTATCCTCGTCGTCGCTGTACGAATCCGCTTCGGCCTCTTCGGCCTCGCTTTCCTCCTCTTCGGCTGATGAAGAAGACACCGAAGACGATTCCGACGTCGACGTTTCGCTCGTCGTATCCTCATCGTCTTCGTCACCCGACGAATCGTCATCATCCGTGGACGAAATATACGGTCCAAACCTTTCCGGGTTCGGATTCACCGCATTCGCTAACCCTAACGTCGAATCCTGGTAAAACGAAGCCGTCCCGACGACGTGTGGCAACGGACGCCAAAACACGTTCCCGGTCAATTTCACGTCGCCGCGATGATTGTTCCCGAGCCATCGCTTTTCGGTTTTCTCAATCGCGCGCGCGAGAAGCTCGTTTCGTTCTCGTTTCTTCGCTTCGTTTCGTTCGTTTTTTCTGTCCTCTTTTTGTCGTCCTCGTGTTGTGTCATCTTCCTCGTTCAACGTCGAATCATCACCTACTGAAACGCCTCCTCCAACTGCTTCTTCTTCCTCTTCGTCTTCGTCGTCGTCGTCTTCTTCTTCGTCTTTGACTTTCCTTTCCACGCCAACGGAATTCCCAATTCTGCTCAGACCAATCTTACACGCGTTCAATCGCACGTTCACTTTTGAAGAGACCGCGATTAAGTGTTTCATTTTTAACTCCATCGTCTTCATCTTGCTGTTCTTCTTCGTGTTCTTCTCGGACTTCTTTGAATGATACTCATGGATGAAGATTTCTTCGCGCATCTTCTCGAGCAAATCGATTACACGCCAAAGGTGTTGTTGGTGTTGGTCTCCAAGTCCTCCGCCTCTGGTGAAGGACGACGACGACCATTGGTTCGTGTTATTATTAGTATTAGTATCACCAAAGTCTTTTTTGAGCGATTGGATGGAGGAGTTTATGGAGGAGGAGGAAGAGGAGGAAAGAGCGGTCATGTTTGAAGCAATTTGAAGAGCAAACGAACTTTGTTGTTTTTTCCCTTGCGAATCACTTTCTCTCTCTCGTACGACTCGCGGATAGGTTTGATCGAGACGATGCGATAATAAAAGGTATTACAAACGCGCCGAGTTATACATATACTTATTATTGTTATTGATTTACAACGTTTAAAATATCCTCTCCGTCGACAAACTCTTTAATCCTTTCCGCGACGCTATCGATTAATCTTTGCCTGGTTTCCACTCGCTTCCACCCGATGTGCGGGGTTAAGGTGACGTTGTCGTCGAAGACGTTCCCCGGGTTCCAAAGCAACGAGTCCTCGTCCGGAGGTTCTTTCGTTTGGACGTCTAAACACGCGCCGGCGATTTTCTTTTCCTTTAATATTTGGATCAAATCTTCCTCGTTACATATCGCCCCGCGAGCGGTGTTGATTAAATAACTCGTCGGTTTCATCAGCGATAACTTTTCGTAATCGAGCATACCTCGGGTGGCGTCGTTGAGTGGGCAGTGGACGCTCACAAAGTCGGATTCGGATAACAACTCTTCTAACGACTGATAGACGTCGTATAACTCTGTTTTCGCTTTTGCCGACCTCGAATACACGTACGGTTTCATTCGAAACGCTTTCGCTAATTCGCACACGCGTTTCCCGATCGTTCCGTTCCCGCCAATCAATCCTACTTTTTTACCTTCCAACTCGAAGTGCGGCAAGCCGCTAAAGTTCGTAAAGTGTGCGCGTTCGTTCCGCTCCAACATCTTTTGCTGTTTAATCATGCTCGCGGAGGAGTTTAATATGCTCGTGATGACTAAATGTGACATCGCCTCGGTTGAATATTCCGGCACGTTCGTCACGCGAATCCCTCGTTTCTTCGCTTTCTCGATATCGATGTTATTAAAACCAGTCCCGGCTTCGCATATTAACTTCACCGAAGTCGGGAGTAAATCGATATCGATTTCTATTTCTTTCGTGACTATGCAATTGTGACCTTTAGAGCGTTCGCCGACGACATCAGGCGAAGGGGAGGAATCTTGATGCGCGGTTAACGTGTTTATGTTCTTGTTCTCGTTTAAGTTGTTAGTATCTTCTCCTCCTCCTCCCGAGGACTTTGACAGCCCGAGCGCTTGGGAAAGCGAATGTAAATTCAACTTCCCATCGAAATCCAATCGCCCCGCGTTCACCACGCAGACGTTCGCAATCATCTTATTACCTCTCACGATCGCATTTTTAGCGGCAGAGGATGAGGACATTATATCTTCTTCTCTTTAACTTCTTCTTCTTCTTTGTCGTCCAAGTAAGTCGTTGTCGTTAGAGGTAAAGAGAAACAAAGAGAGATAAAAGCGTTGGTTGTAAAGAGAAGGGAGAGATAAAAAAGTGACGAGGATCGTGTGATTTTGAGAGATGAAAAGAATTCGCAAAGAATTTTGAGTCAAGGGGACAAAACAGAGAAGAGAAACAAAGAGAGAGAAGGAAAGCAAAAGAGAGAGAAGCAGGCACCCGAAACAAAACCACTTTTTTGATTGTTCAGATCTTTTTTGAACGACTTTTTCCCTTCTTTTTACCTCCTTTCGAGTGTGTCAGAGAAGAATAATTATATCTCTTCAAAATTATATCATTATATCTCTCTTCATTAAAAGAACCGCACACCATCATTGTTGCGCGACATTAATAAACACACGCGCACCACGTAGCATCATCTCTCTCTCGAGCTTTGCGACGACGTGAACGAAAGAGTATCAGCAGGAGCAGCACTCGAAAGAATATATATCCCACTCTCTGAATCATCATCGGAGAGAGAAAAAGATCCTCTCCCTAATTTTTGACCGAAACCCACGAAAGTAAAGAACCAACGGAAGAAAAACTCCCAACGGAAGAAGAAGAAGAAGCACAAAAAGAATAAAAATGGCAGTCCGTTGGCTGGAACACCTCCACGCGCGAGAAACGCAGAAACGACGACGCTCGCGCGACGAAGAGTGGTTCTCCCACGGGGAATCGTTCAACCCTACGGATTTAGGCGCCATGCTCATGTCCGTCGCCGGGTTTACGTTACCGTCGAAAGAGGAAATCGAGCAGTCGTTGAATACGTTTTGGAACCGATGGATGTTTTTTGGAGGAGGACATTTTGGACAAAATCATCAACAAAGCGTGTCGATGTATTTTATGATGTTCGCCTCGTGTAGCTTCGTTTTGACGTTACTTTTAGTCGTCTTGCTCGGGATGAGGTATGATTTTTCGAGATTGGCGATTATTTTGAAAGAAGCGGTGAAGTCGTCGAGGCAGAACGTGTCCGCGAACTCCGTGAAATCGATTTGGTTTACGCTCAGTTCGCTCGTGTTTGCGAGAGAATTGATGAAGGCGGTGAAACGCAGAGTGTTTAAGAGACGATTGAGAAGACAGAGAGAGTTAAGGCGACGTCTGAATCAACAACAGCAGCAGCAACAACAACAACAACAACAGTCTCTTCAGCAAAGAGAACGGGAAGGAGAAGGAGGTTCGGGGGAGCGCTCCGAGAATATCGACGCCGGTAATACTACCGCCGGCGCGCGAAGACGGTTGGAAAAAATTGTGGAGGAGAACAATAATAATAATAATAATAACAACAATAATTCGAGCAGCAAAACGACGGACGTGCAAGAAATCAGCGGCGAAGATGATGAAGGCGAGGAACAGAACAGAGCGGCGTCTTCTCCTTCGCCAAAGGCGGCGCCCAAGGGTAACTTGCCGAGACGAGGGTCCATGCTTGGTTTGTTCGTGAAAGAGTCCAGGAAACACTCGCACCAAGAGGCTTTCTTTGACGTCGCGAACGAGCGAACGACGTTTAAAGGTGCCGGGGTGGATAATCCGGACGTTGTACAAAAATTAGATTACGAAAAGTTTCGAGACCGATTAGCCACGGGCGAACTCTCCGCCGCGGCGAAGAAGAACCAGAAAAACAACAACGATAACCCTAGGTTTTTTGAAGACGAACAGGTACCAAAGTGCGATTACGGCGAGTGGCAGGAGATGATGCGCAAAGAAGATAAAGAAACCGGGAGCACGTACGTCGCTTGGCGTCACATTCTCCCGTACGGTGGGACGGAATACCTCTCGAAATCGACGTTTCAAAACTGCACGCCGGAAGAGTTGTGCGATTTCTTCAACTCGGACCAAACTAGAAAAGCGTGGGATCCTTTACTCATAAAATCAGAAATCATCGAAAGAGACGTGAACACTGGTGCGGATCTCGTGTATTGGGAGCGGAAGTTACCGGTGATTTCGAATCGCGATTACGTCTTTTCTCGACGCACGTGGACGGAGAAACAGAAAAGTCCCGCGAATCAAATGTTTGACGATTTGACGCCGCCGACGACGCCGATGAAAGGAGGAGGGATGAGATCGGCCGCAGATTTTTTGTCCCCTTCTACCAGTAAGAATAATAAGAGCGTGTACTTCTCCATCACGAAAGGGATGAGTCATCCGAACGTTCCAAAATCGAAAAGAGTTTTGCGCGTCGATCCGTATTACTCGGCGTGGAAAATCGAAGCCGTTCCTGATTTCGAGAACGAGGATGAAGTGCGCGGCTTAAAGCCGTACACCGCGGCAAGATGTACGCTCATTCACTTTGAAGAGCAGCACGTGCAACACGACGTCGCGAGACTCGCGGTGAGACACGGTATGTGGTCCGTCGTGAAGCCTATGATTCGCGGGTTCCGCGCGTTTCAACGAGTTCGAGAGACGAAGTTTATCGAACAAGATTCCGGTGGCTTTAATCGAAGAGACCAAGACATGCTCGAAGACGTCGTTCACGAGAAACAAGTCGGATTTAGAATGCGAAAAGAATTAGGAATGGCGATGAAAACCTTCGTGGTCCCAATGCTTGTAGGCTTTTTGCTCGCGAAGCAAAGCTTTGGCGGCGGTTCGGATATAAACAAATTAGACGTGGTCGGGAAGCTTTTACGCGCGCTCGAGAGGAAAGCAAACAGAGGAAGAGGTGATGGTTCGAGGAAGAATAGCAGTGCTAGTATCGTTGATACTTCTGTTGTTCCTTTGTCGTCGATTCCGTTCTCCATGGAATCGCCGCAAATTAATTTAGAAGTCAGATGATGACAACATTTGACAAACACACAAGAAATACATCTTTTGCAATACAAAATTTTCAACTTTACTACAATCTTTCTTTTACTTCCTCCGCGAGCGCACGCACGCGCATCACTTTGTCATCGTCGTCACCAACCGCGCTGTCACTACCGCTACTATTATTACTACTACTACTCTTACTGCTATTATCAATCACTTCCTTCAAGTACACCTCCAAAGCGCACGAAAGTTTCGCCGGGGTTGTGCTCACCACCTCCACCTCTTCGTTCTCTTCCATTTCCTTCAAATCCTCCTCGTCCGGAGGCGTCAACGCGTCGGTTAAAAGCTGAGACCGCTCCGGTCCAGGTTCATACTCCAACAAAAACTCTATAATTCTCCTTTCCGGAGGCACCGCGGTCGTAAAGAGCGTTTTAGCTTCTTCGGTGTTTAATTTTGCGCGTCCGATGAGTTCCGTCGCGCTCGATTTCGCCCGCTCTCGATTCATCATTTTCTGCGAGAGCGCATTCTCTGTTCCAGTTTCTTCCATCGCTTTCGTCAACGCCGCCCAGCGTTGTTTAACTTGTGTTTCAATCGAATACGTTTCCAACGTATTATCGTCTTTGCTACTCTCGCCGCCGCTTCCATCCTCCAACTGTTTCTTCAGCGTCGCTTCGTGCGCTGCTATCGAATCCCGCAAAGTCTCCGGGAACCCAACCTCGCTGGCGCGTTCAAACGTCGCTCTCGACTCGACCACCACCAGAGCACTCTGCGCTAACTCGTCCAACTCCTCCGCTTCTTTTTTATCCCCGTTCGCCATTTTCTCTTCTATCCTCGTCAACAGTCGGTCGAAAAACAGCGTCGTCAACTTCATCAAGTTCTCGTCCACGCACTTTTCAAATTCATTCGAACTCGTCGTGTCTCCTCCTCCTCCATTTCCTCCTCTTCTTTCCTCAATTGTTGTTGTTTTTGTTGTTCCCTTTTTCTTCTTCTTCGAGAGGAGTAAATCGATCAGCGCTTCATCGTCTTCTTCTTCTTCATCAGCTCTGACGATGTCATTTGAAGCCGTCGCCGCCAGCCCGATGAAATTTTGCAAAGGAGAAGAAGAAGAAGAAGAACTCCTCCTCCTCGCGCGAAAAGGACGAGCAGAAGAACATCCGGAGAATCGATACGAGTCGGGAGCAGCAGCGGCGACAACAAAACCTCCTCCTTTTCCTCCTCTTTGTCTTCTCGAAGCGTTCTGAGTTGGAACAACAAACACACTTTGTTGCGGTGGAAAATGCACGAACATGTTTTGGTCAATTAATGAAGCACATTCCCCCACAAAACGCTCTCAATACGCTCCGTAAACGCATCACAAGCGAGCGCATTTAGCGCATCAAAAGAAAGCTTCGAATAATGACGCTAAAAAACGACCCTCTGGAACTCGCCATCGCGAAATCTCTCGCCGAAATTTTCTCCAAGAAAGATTTAAACTTAGATTTACTCACCATCGCATCCATCGTCGAGGAATTGGAATCGAAACTGTCCAACGGGGAAGGACGGGATGGATTGATTAAACAAACGAAGAAAAAATTCATCAGGGCGATGGTGCAAGCGCACTTGGACGAGAGCCACTTCGGACACGCGAAAGCGAAACGTGGAGAACCGTGGACGAGCACGGAAATGATCCTCAAGAGGGAGGAGGAAGAGAAAGAGAAAGAATTAAAAGAAGCAGATTCGGAGGAGGAAGAGGAAGAGTCCGAAGAGGATGAAGAAGACGTTTCGGACGCGGAGAGAGGTACGCATTACCACAGCGCGAAACGAACGACGAGGGGCGATACGAACCCTTCGAAGAAGAAACAACAAAAGAGGACGGGATCGGGTGGTAAATCTACGACGTCTTCGACAAAGGAAATGAAAGATCCGAACAAACCGAAAGGTCCGCAAGGCCCGTACATGTGCTTCGTGTCGCACAACCGCGAGAAAATCGTGAAAGAGTTTCCGGGGATTTCGTTCGGCGAATGCGGGAAGAAGTTGGGGCAAAGGTGGCAAAATTTAAGCGAGAAAGGGAAGGAGATGTACAACGAAATGGCGGAGAAAGATAAGAAGCGATACGAAAAGGAGATGGAGAAGTACGTGCCGATGAGCGATACGGAATTGAACAAGTTGAAGGCGAAAGCCGAGAAGGAGAAAAAAGAGAGGAGCGAAAACAGCGGGTTTAAGAAACCGTACAAGTGTTCGGAAAAGTTGAAAACTTTTTTAAACGGGCAAGAGACCATAACTCGCGCGCAGTTGACGAGCCAGATGTGGGCATACTTTAAGGAGAAGAATTTGAAGGATCCAGAGAATAAACAGTTCGTGATTAGCGACGACAAGTTGTTCAAACTCATCGGCGAGCGGCGGTTCAAAGCGTTCGGGTTCATGAAGTATTTGTCCAAAGATTTGATTCCGATGTAGAAGAGAGAGAGAATGAGCGAGAGAAAGAGAGAGAGAGAGATGTCATCAGTAGCACCTCAGAATCGTGATGTATATACATGAAACTACACATTCACAATCGACATCTTTTTTAGTACATCCGAGACGAAACCTCGTTGTTTTACAAAAAAAAATACGAGAGGAAGGATTTTCTCACATTTTTCTCGTCACATCTTCTTCTCTCTCTTCTAAGAGAACGACGAGCGCGAGAGAGATACGATCATCGTCTCAGACTCGTCGTTCGTTCGTTCTTTCCCGCGTTGTGGTGTTTTGCGAGCATTCTCTCGTCGTCGTCGTCGAGAACGAGCAGCGCGAAGAACAAACTGTTTGCGCTGTTTTTGAAGAAAAAGGCGAGAGCGTAAAGAGAAAATGTTTCGAAGCCAAAGCACGCCGCTGACGGGGACCTCGGCATCCTCCTCGGGGGTCTTGCTCTCTCCGCGGTACGATTGCAAATCCCCGC